>ENA-OPRR01002258-OPRR01002258.1-human-gut-metagenome-genome-assembly--contig:-NODE-2258-length-13115-cov-2.886524_pt1 | contig 13115 bp, 11 predicted proteins | sample MGYA00241796_ERZ501883 | MGnify/ENA primary metagenome ERZ501883 (study PRJEB25962, sample SAMEA2042406) | human gut metagenome | biome: human gut; feature: human-associated habitat; material: faeces...
AGATTTACGGTATTTCTGACCGGTAATTTTCTTCACTAGCAAAGCGCCCAGCAAGATCAAAACGATGCCCACTAAATACATGGCAGGACCTACCCAAACGGAATCTGCAAAAAATGCACCTGCAAACAACGCGATTACAGGAAGCTTAGCACCACAGGGCATAAAAGGAGTCAGCATCGCAGTGGTTCGCCGTTCTCTCTCGTTACGGATAGTACGGGAAGCCATAACTCCAGGAATCGCGCAACCGGTACCGATTACCATTGGAATTACGGATTTACCGGAAAGACCAACTCTCTTGAAAATCGGGTCCAGCACAACAGTAGCACGTGCCATATAACCACAGTCTTCCAACAATGCGATCAGGAAATACATCACCATTACCAACGGCAGGAAGCCAACTACCGCACCGACACCGCCGATGATACCATCTACCAGAAGTGCGTACAGGAATGGATTTGCATTTTCCAGTAATCCGCCTACCCAGCCTTGGAAGGTTTCAATCCAACCTACCAGCCAGTCTGCAATCCAAGTACCCAGAGTAGATTGGGATATGTAAAACACCAGAACAATAACAGCTACGAAGATCGGAATTCCGATAATCTTGTGGGTGATGATATCATCAATTTTATCCTGGGCGTTTCTGTCTTTTGTCAGAACTTTTCTCTTCTCAACATCTTTTACAATATTGTTGACGAAATCGAATCGTTTTCTATCAGCAGCTTCTACTGCGTCTTTATCCTTCAAGTCGATATCAGCCTGAACATAAGGCGCCTTCTGTCCTTTTCCTTTCAGAGATACGGCCTGGCTGACAGCTTCTTTCAGTCCTTCATGGCCGGAAGACGTAGATATCGTCTTGACAACTGGGCACCCTAATTTCTCAGATAGACGCTTTACATCAATTTGAGTCTGTTTCTTTTCTGTAATATCACTCTTATTTAAGGCAACCACTACCGGAATTCCAAGTTCCAAAAGCTGTGTGGTGAAAAAAAGGCTTCGGCTCAGGTTTGTAGCGTCCACGATATTGATAATCACATCTGGATTTTCCTTTTTCACATAGCTGCTAGTAATACTCTCCTCTGAAGTAAAGGGCGACATGGAATATGCACCTGGCAAATCCACTGCGACCACCTCTTGTGTTCCGTCATAATACCCCTTTTTAATAAGACTTTCCTTCCGCTCTACCGTAACGCCGGCCCAGTTTCCAACACGTTCATTTCTGCCTGTCAGCGCGTTGTACATGGTTGTCTTTCCACTGTTTGGATTTCCAGCAAAAGCAATTCTCATAGCAACAATCTCCTCCTTCATTTGGTCTTATGAAGTTATTCTTCACTAACCTGTTTTGCAAAAAAAACAGCGAACTAAATCACTGTTACTTATATTGAAATAGCTTTCGCTAAATCAGTATCAATGTTATATCTGGCGTCTTTGATCGAAACAACACAGCCGCCCTTCATTCGGGAAACTACAGTAATCGGTTCACCGCTGTAACACCCAAGAGAAAACAAAAAGGCTTCCAATTCTTCATCGTTTGACAAAATGCTCTTTATGATATATTCTTCTCCTTCTTTGGCATCCAACAAATTCATTTTTCAATTCTCCTTACCATGTTCCTACGCTTATTATCTTACTTTGAATAATCCACTCAATATACTGTATTTATCAACTAGCACTGGAAATGCACGATATGCTCTTTTTCTGGAAAATAACATCTCCTTACGGTAAGTTAGTATATAATAACTTTAAGTATTCGTCAAGAGTTTATCAGTAAATATTTTATACTTTTTTATTTCTTTAGAGTTCAGAGAATAATTGGAGCAGTTGATAATTTTTCCGCTTGGCTCCAGGAGGACTTTGTGTTGTTGAGAAAGTAAAAACCCTCTGCACATGGCAGAGGGTTTCATAAGGTAAAAATTAAGAAAGTACATCCACGGTTCCCCAATGAATTGCTTCATAGGAAGTGGAAGCTTCCTCAATACCCGTAAGGCGATTCTTATTGTAGACATATACTTTTCTGGGATAGTAAAGAGGAACTGTCACTGCCAGTTCGTCCATTCTGCCTAAAATAGAATCGTATAATTCAGTGCGCTTATTCTCGTCTAAAGTCTGTAAAACCTGCCCAATTTGTGTACTAATCTGTTCATCATACCAGCACACAGCTGGATTCCCTTCTGTCTGATAGAACATGCTGCTCAAAAATCCGTGAGGATTCCAGGAATCTTCATAGGAACGGTACATAATCATATCATAATCTCGAGTAGACCAGATCGCATCGTAGTATGCGGCAGATTCCATCTGATTTAGCTCGATCTCCACACCGATTTTTTCATATTCTGATTGTAAATATTCACAAGTCGTTTTCCAGTTGGCGTATTCTTCTGTCTGGAAGACCAGACGCAAGGACAGCTTCTTCCCGTCTTTTTCCACAATTCCATCTCCGTCTGTATCTTCATATCCAGCTTCTTTTAACAGCTCTTTTGCTTTTTCAGGTTCATAGGAGTATCCTGGACTATTTTCATCTGTCACGTAGGGCGTATTATTGGGAAACAGCCCTTTTGCCGGTGTGCCATCTCCATCCAGGAGATCATTTACAAGTCCATTCTTGTCGATTCCATAATTTAAGGCCTGGCGAACTTTTTCCTCTTTCAAGAATTCATTTTCATAATTGAGAATCAGATAAAAGGTTTGGGTAGCATGAGCTTCAAATTTTTCAAATTTTTCATCTTGTTCAATTACAGGCCAACTCTCGGTGGGAAGATCCGCAAGGCAGATGTCTCCCTCTCCGCTTTGCAACGCCATCGTTCTAGCCTGTCCGTCGTCGACCATTTTTAAAATTACTTTGTCTACTTTCGGTTCCTCCCCATAGTAATAAGGATTTGGAATAAATACTACTTCTTGGTTGGTCAGATAGCTTTCTACCATCCATTGGCCTGTACCAATCATCTCCTTGAAGTTGCCTTCTTCATCTACGCCACTTTCCCCGAGCATCCGGTAAGGTCTGGGATAGGTGAATTCGATCAGACATGGATATGCCACCTGCTCAAACTCAAAGGTAACCGTGTAATCGTCAATCTTTTCTACATCTAACAGTTTTGCCGAGAACGTCTGTTTATCCTCCCACCGTGAAGCATTAAAAATCACGTTGTCAGCGTTAAACTCCGTACCATCGGAAAATTTCACGCCTTTTTTCAAATGAAATGTATAAGATTTTCCATCTTCACTGATTTCCCAAGATTCAGCTAGAGCCGGTTCGATTTCCCCACCTTCTCCGTATTTTACCAGCGGATCATAAACCATCTCAAACAAGCGGAAATCTTCGGCAATTCCGGATATGGTATCTGCCTCCTCTGGCTTTATGTCTGATGAGACTAAGGCAGTGATGACTTTTTCTCCTTTTGCATCTCCCTGTGCGACGGTCTTCGATTCTTTTCCACATCCTGCCGTTAGCAATGTAGCGCTGACTACCGTCAAGGTCAATAATAATTGTATGATTCTTTTCTTCATTTTTCATCTCTCCTCTATTTCATGTTTTCAAAATGGTGACAGGCAACCCAATGTCCGTCTCCTGCCAATACCAACTCCGGTTTCTCTTTTTTGCATTTTTTCGTGCATAAACTGCAGCGGTTTTGATAACAGCAGCCCTTTGCCGCAGCGGTTTCAGAGATGTGCAGGTCTGTATAATCATTCATCCCGATTTTTCTTTTACGAGGATCCGTAGCTGGGATGGATTGAAACAGCAATTTCGTGTAAGGGTGGAGGGCAAGCTGCCAAATACAGTCCGTTCGGTCTATGTACTCCACCACTTTTCCCTGATACATAATGGCTACTGCCTTGCATACATAAGGAACGTTTGACAAATCATGGGTGATTAGCAAATAAGTAAGACCGAACTCCTCTTGCATATCATTTAACAGATTTAAAATCTGCTTTCGAATAGAAAAATCCAGGCTGGATACCGGTTCATCACAGATGACCAATTTAGGACGCAGTACCAAAGCTCTGGCAATATTGGCCCGCTGACACTGTCCTCCACTTAACTGGCTTACGTACCGATGTTTCATCGCTGGCTCCAATCCCACTTTTTCCAAGATCTCGTCAATGGCATCCTCGTATTCTGCTGGAGACATCGGCATATAATTTTGCATGACTTCCCGAATGCTTTCCCCAATGGTATAAGTGGGGTCAAAGACGCCATTGCTGCTCTGAAAAATCATCTGTAGTTCTCTTCTGAATGGCCGAAAGTCCCGCTCTTTTAAATTCTGTACTTCCTTGCCCAAAAAAGAAATGGTTCCCTCGGAAGGTTTTTCCAGACCAGCTACCAGTTTTCCAAATGTGGTCTTTCCGCTGCCGCTCTCTCCGATCAGTGCCAAAGATCTTCCTTTTTCGATCTTTAAAGAGACTCCGTCTACAGCTTTTACTATGGAATTTCTGCTACCTTTCGATGCCGTTTCTTTTCCATAATATTTTTTTAGATGATCTGTCTCCAATAAAAATTCCATTTGTCTGTCTCCTTTACAAAATAGCACTTAACAGCTTTTTCGTGTACGGATGGGTTGGTCTGTGAAAAATCTCATCTACCGGAGCAGCTTCCACGATCTCTCCAACTTGCATAATGTAGACCTGATCTGCAATCTCAGCCACGACTCCAAGGTCATGAGTGATAAACAGGATTCCCATTTTTTGTTCTCGGCTCATCCGATAAATTTCCGAGAGAATCTGCCTTTGAACCGTCACGTCCAAGGCAGTGGTAGGCTCGTCTGCTATCAAGTATTTGGGCTTCAACGCCATGGCTATTGCAATCATTACCCGCTGACACATCCCGCCGCTTAGCTCAAACGGATATTTCTTCATAAGCTGCTTCGGATTTGGAAGTTTGACTGCTTTCAGATAAGATAAAGCTAATTTTTCCGCTTCTTCCTTTTTCATTTTCTGCCGCTGCCGAATTCCCTCAGTGATCTGGTTTCCCACAGTATAGAGGGGATTTAAAGAAGCACTGGGGTCTTGAAAAATCATCCCCACAGTACTACCGTTCCATCTCTTTTTCTGTTCTTTGGAGAGCTTTCCAAACTCCATTCCTTCCGCTGTGATCTCTCCTTCCACGATTTTTCCGTTTCGAGGCAGTAGCCCCAGCACAGCCAGAGAAGTTACAGACTTTCCGCTGCCGCTCTCTCCCACCAGTGCAGTAATTTTCCCTTTTGGGACCGTTAAATTCACTCCTTTGACAGCTTGTATGGTCCCTGTTTTTGTCAGAAAATCCACTCGCAGATTTTGAATTTTCAAAGTTTTATTCTCCTGCCATTCCATTTTTCATTCCCTCTCCCAGTAAATTAAAAGCCATTACAACGATCACAATTACGATTCCCGGATAAATCATCAACTGCGGAAACGTCTGAATGAAATTCTTACTGTCGCTTAGCATAATTCCCCACTCCGGTGTAGGCGGCTGTACGCCAAGTCCGATAAAAGAAAATCCGGCAATAGCCAAGATAATAGTTCCGATTTCCATTGTGGCCAGAGCGATGATGGAAGGGGCAATGTTTCTGAGAACATGTCTGAAAATAATGCGTGTGTGGCCGCACCCTCCTGCTTTTAGGGCCATCATATAGTTCTGTTCTTTCACCTGAATGGTCAATGCCCGGGAAAGCCTTGCATATCCTGCCCAATAGACAAAAGACATAGACAAAACCAGATTTTTTCCACTAGCCCCCAGTGTACCGGCAATGGCCAACGCGACAATAAAACTTGGCATCGCCATAAAAATATCAATCACTCTCATAAAAAATAGGTCTGTTTTTCCACCCACATAGCCGGAGATCAAACCGATGGGAACACCAACCAACAGTGTAATCACCAATACAATCGCGCCGTAAAGAAGAGAATTTCGTCCTCCCCAAAGCAAACGAGATGCGATACAGCGTCCCAGCTGATCGGTTCCCAACCAATAAGTGCTGCTTGGGCCTTCCAGTTTGTGAGAAACATCTACCAGAAGTGGATCATTGGGGGCAATCAGCGGCGCAAAAACTGCTGCCGCGACAAAAAGCAGAACGATTGCCAGACCTATTTTCGAACGTGTCTGACTCATCAACGCACTCCATTGACTATGGAAGACACCATTCTTTTCAAGCTCTTTTACTTTCTTTTTCATCTGTCTGCCTCCTCACTTTAACTGAATTCTGGCGTCAACCATAGAATAGATAAGATCTACCAGTAAATTCATAATCACCACGAAACAGGCCAACACCAAAATGAAGCACTGCAGCAAAGGCAGGTCTTTGGTGTATACTGCCTCCAAAGCCATCTCACCGATTCCTTTAATAGAAAAAATAGATTCAATTACCGCGGAACCGCACAGAAGACTCACACAGATGGTGCTAAGCTGCGTAATGACCGGAAGAATCGCATTTTTCATTCCATGCTTCAAAACAACCCAAAAGCCTGGCAAGCCTTTTGCCCGGCAAGCGCGAATGTAGTCTTTTTTTAAGGTGTCACTTAAATTTGTCCGCATCAGACGAATTAAAATTCCAAAATAACCAATATCCATCGTGATAGCTGCTAGTATTGGAATTCCCCCGGTAGAACCACCGATAACGGAGATCCACTGAAACTTTACACCGAAGAAATATAGCAGCATAAGTCCGATCCAGAAAGGCGGCAGGGAGACGCTGAAAAAGGAAAACACCTGCAGAATTTTATCTATCCAAGAATGTTCCCAGACTGCCGAGATAATCCCAAGAGGAATGGATACGGCCAACAAGATGACTAGTGCAGTCACAGCCAGCTCCAACGTGACTGGAAATCTGCTCATAAGCTCTTTCATCGCAGGTTTACGGGTAGAGTAGGATTCCCCAAAATCTCCGTGCAGAACGTTCGTAAACCATCGAATATACTGCCTGTATACTGGCTGATCTAAACCATTTTCGTGGCGTACCTGTTCTATTTCGGTCTGAGTCGGATGTTCATAGATTTGTTCGGCTAAAACTCTTGCGGCATCTCCTGAGGACAGAACGCTTAGTCCAAATACTAACATTGACACTGCCAGCAGAATGGGAATCAGCGCCAGCAACCTTTTTCCAATATACTTTATCAATTTTTTTCTTCCCTTCTATCCTTTCAAATCCTATGTATAGATCTGTTAAAGTTTTTCCTACGATTGTTTAAACTGAGAGGAGATCAGTTCTTTGAAAAATCCGTCCTCAGAGGACAGTTCTTCATAAGTTCCGGTTTGAACTGTCTGACCATTTCTCAAAACGACGATCTGGTCCGCAGAACGTATCGTAGACAGGCGGTGCGCTACAATCAAAGTAGTTCTGTTTTCGCTGGAAGTACGGATGGATTCCTGGATCTCTCTCTCATTTTCCGTATCCAGGTTTGACACAGCCTCGTCCAGAATTAGGATAGGCGTGTCTTTCAGCAGTGCTCTGGCAATAGCAATTCTCTGGCGCTGTCCACCGGAAAGTTTTACGCCGCCCTCACCGGCAATGGTGTCGTACCCGTCTTTCATCTTAACAATGAAATCGTGAGCCAGAGCCATCTTTGCAGCTGCCTCCACCTCCTCATCGGAAGCGTTCCATCTTCCCAGACGGATATTTTCACGCAGAGTATCCCGAAAGAGGTAAACGTCCTGCAAAACAGCAGAAGACAGCTGACGAAGACTCTCTAAAGAGATTTCTCTGAGATCTTTTCCTCCGATTTTAATCTGTCCGTTTTGAGGCTCCCAATATCTTAACAGAAGCTGAATACAGGTACTCTTCCCTGCTCCGGACGGTCCCACAAGGGCGACTGTCTCTCCAGACCGTACACAAAAGGAGATATCTTTTAACGCAGGTTCCAGCTCTTCGCGATATTGAAAACGAACATGTTCAAATTGGATTTCAGGCAGTATTTCCTCAGGGCTGATATTTTCCCCAAGATCCTCAACTAACGGTTTGGTCTCCAATACTCGGTAGACCCGGTCAGCAGCCGCAAAAATTAATCCGAAATTACGGGCTGTACCGCAACCCTCCACCACCGGCCCAAGTACCATCCCGGCCAACACTACAACTACGGGATACATAGCTGTATTCAACGCCCCTTTTGCAGCCATCTGTGCTGCAATGGCAGCCACGCACAACATGGATATTCCGAGAGTTGCCTGCAAAAAGGCACCTTCTGTTCCGAGACGTTTCCCATATGCCAGCTGACTGTCATAGAGACGCTTCATATAAGCAGTATTTTTTCTGCGGTAACGGGAGCGGTTGTTTAAAGACAGAATTTCTTTCATTCCCTGAATTCCTTCCATCGTCACCGCACTGGCTTCTCCTAGTTGCTCCCGAACGATTTTTCCCTGTCTGTCTGCTTTTTTTCTCATCCAAGCTGGAATCCAGAGAATGAGTATGAGAAAAACGAGCAGGACTCCTGGCAAAATAGGTGAGAGATATCCTAGGCAGATCATTAAAATCACTGGTACAAAGGTAGCCACCAGTATACTTCCAAAAGAATGGGCAAAAAACCATTCCAACAATTCCACATCACTCATCAGTGTGGATGCCAGTTGGCCAGAACGCATATTCAAGAGAAGTACTGGTGATACTCTCTCTATGGCATCAAACAACATAATTCGAAAATTTGCCAAAACTTTAAAGGCCACATCGTGAGCCAGCCACATCTCCAAAAAGTAGAAAACAATTCTGGCTGCTGCCACAGCTGCCAACAAAAGAAAAACTTGATGTCGATGTTCTAACAAAGTCCCTTCTAGTGCCATTCCTACCAGACCGGCTCCCACAACAGAGACCCCGACGATAGACAACTGATGCCCTATGCCACAGACTACAGCCCCAAACATCCTCAGACGGTACGCTTTTATTTTTGTCGATAGGCGAATAACATTTTGCAATCTTGTCTTTCCTGTCTTATTGTGATTCTTCTTTTCCATAATTTTGTGCCTTTACTAATCCTTGATATACCTTATTGTTACTGAGTAGTTCCGCGTGTGTTCCAGAACCAGCCAGTCTTCCCTGCTCCAACACATAGATCCGGTCAGCTTTCACCACTGCGGAAAGCCTGTGTGCAATTACCACAGTTGTCCTACCTTGCATACAGCGCTCCAAAGCCTCTTGAATTTCCTTCTCATTTTTGAGATCTACACTGGAAGTGGCTTCGTCCAAGATCAAGATTGGAGCATCTTTTAGGATTGCCCTGGCGATTGCAATCCGCTGCCTTTCACCCCCTGAGAGCGTAGCCCCTCTCTCTCCAACGACAGTGTCATATCCTTGCGGAAGCTCCATGATAAAATCGTGAGCATTTGCTGTCTTGGCTGCCTGCTCCACCGCATAGTCAGAGGCGTCTGGACGAGCCATCTTAATGTTTTCTCTCACAGTTCCATAGAACAGATAGGATTCTTGAAACACCACCGCGATTTGACTCCTAAAAGACTGGGCCGCATATTCCTTTAGACTTTTTTCTCCAACCAGAATCGTTCCAGAATCGTAATCGTAAAAACGAAGCAGTAAATTGACTATAGTAGATTTTCCGGAACCAGATTTTCCCACAATCGCGGTCACTTTTCCCGCTTCCATCTTCATATCAACGTGTTTAAGGACATCATACCCTTCCTTTTCATAGCGAAAGGTGAGATCTTTCAATTGAATTTCTGGGAGTGTATCGGAAAAACAGCAAGTTGTTTTTCCATCCTTGATGGTAACCGGTTCGTCTAGAACTTCAAACAGCTCTTCTGCGACAGAAAGCCCAAGATAGCTTCCATGCCAGTAAGTATTTAAGTCATTTAATGGCTTCATACACTCTCCAGACAGAAACAAAATAATCAGCAAAGACTGGTAATTGATATTTCCCTGTGCCATATGAACTGCCGCTAACGCTACGCTAGCGGCAGTGCCAATGGTCGTACAGGCGACAATCACTGACGAGTCTGACAAGGAGATTCCCAGATTCTTCATGGAATTTGCTGCGAACTTCCATGCACTTTTTGACAGTCTTTTTCCCTCTCTTTGACTTGCACCCAGAGATTTTAATGTACTCATTCCCTGCATGTCATCAATGTATTGGGAATTTAGCTGAGCATATTCTTGCCAGTATTCAATCATCACCCGTGAGACAGCGGGCATAAAAAGATGTGGAATTACAATAGACAGGATTGTCAAAACCAAAACCAGCAGTCCTACGGCAGGATCTAAAGACCAGAGGTAAACTGTGGAAAAAACCGTCGTCGCCAGAACAACCAAAATCTGAGGAAGATACTGTGTCAAAAAAGCCTCAAAGGACTCCACTCCATCCGTAATCAGAGACTGAAGATTTCCGCTTCGCCTCTCATTGCGGTAGGACGGACCTAATTCCATCAACTTTTCCAACATGACATCCCGAATAACGCTTTTGACTTTTGCTGCCATCTTCTTGGTATATCCTTCCTGAAAGCGAAGAATCCAAGCCCTTGCCAAAAGTGCTGCAAGACACAGAAGAAACCAGGTAAAGACTGTCTGTAGTTCTTCCTGGGCAAACACCGCGCTCACTCCTTGGGCCAAAAAAAATGCCTGAGTAAAGCTAAGCGCCACGACGGCAAGACTGATTGTGGTCTTTACCGCTGTCTCTTTTTTAGCTTTACCTAGAAAGGTAATCAGACGTATGTATTTTCCCATAGCAGACTCCTTTACTTCTGTGCACCCACAAGAAATTCCGGAGTCAAACCGTTTAATTCACGTCCCAATTCGTCCCACACACGATCTGTGATGTCCCTTTGGGCAAACACTTTGGAGAAACCCAATTTGAGCAGGCAATCTAAATCCCACTGGGGGCGGAGCTTGTCGCTTAGATATAATCTTTTACTCAGCACTCTACCTTTTTCTTCATCTGCGTGAGCGTGGATACCTCTTCCGTATTTCCTTCGAATCTGTTCTTCTCTTTCTTTATATTTTTGTCCCAGACTCTCATCAAAAAGATGAAGATACCAGCAGGCGTCAAATACCAGCAAACTGCCGCCTGGTTTTAGTACCCGAAACCATTCCCGGTATGCTCTCTTAGGGTCGTCTAAAGTCCATGTGATATTGCGACAGAGGATTGCGTCAAAGCTTTCGTCTTCGAATTTTAAATTTTGGCAGTCCATTGTCAGAAGTTGTGCTTGCTGGCCCCATTGCTTGACATTTTCTTTGGCGCAGGCGATCATATTCTCTGTAATATCAATTCCAATGACCTGATGGCCTTCTTCGCCTAGAATAATTGGAAAAAATCCAGGGCCTGTTCCCACGTCCAATATTTTCAAATTTCTCTCTGCTGGCAAATATTCACCGATTAGCTCTTTCCATGCCTGTCTGGCAGGTCCATTCAATTCTTCTTGGATTCCGCGGCTGTAGACATCAGCTTCTCCTTCCCAGTAATCCTTGATTTTTTCATTCAGTTCCATTTCATTCTCCTTTCTTGACACCTTTCTGTATGTGTATCCCGCTATAATAAAAAAACTCTGCGTCCCCCAATTGTTGTTCAAAAACGATGGAGAATCTGCAGAGTTTTTTCTGGAATTATCAGCACACGCGGTCCGCCGCAAGCGGACAATATCTTTTTTTTAACGCTTATTCGTAGCAGAACGTTTAAACGATAAAAAGAATTTTCACATATCAGTGTGAACAAGCTCTTTTCTGTTCCACAAAAAAAGAGGCAGACGTACATCTGCCCCCGAACGTTCTTCCCTGTGCTGTCCATACATTCAAATTCCCACCGAATATGACTGTAACAACGCAATATGGCAAGTCTCCTGACTCGAATTCATTCTACTCCTCACCTTCCCGGATGGCTCCAGTGGTCTTTGAGTTTCGTCCTTCTCACAGTAGCGGGGGCTGTCCTGGCTTTTACCAGATTCCTTTTTAAGTTATCCGCATTTATGAACGGACAACACCATATTGTATTATGTTAAACTGTTTAATATTATACAAGTGTTCTACCTTATTTGTCAAGTAAATAACAATAATTAGGTATTCATTTCGTAAACTTCCAAAAATATAGCAAAATATTCTCTTTGTTTGGGCTTTTCCAGTGGAAAAAAATGATAAAAAGTGGTATAATACAAAGAAGTTAGCAAAAACTAATATCTATGTAAAAAGGAGGAATCACTGTATGAACACAGCGCAGCTAGAACGCATGAAAAATGGAGCAGGTTTTATCGCAGCTTTAGACCAGAGCGGCGGCAGCACTCCAAAAGCCTTAAAAGCTTATGGAATCCAGGAGACGGAATACCATTCTGAGGAGGAGATGTTTGATCTGATTCACCAGATGCGCAGCAGAATTCTCACCAGCGATGCTTTTACCTCGGAACATATCTTGGGCGCGATTCTGTTTGAAAAGACCATGAACAGCAAAGTGGATGGTCTGTACTCCGCAGACTATCTGTGGGAGAAAAAAGGAATCGTTCCTTTCTTGAAAGTTGATAAGGGCCTAGATGAGAAAAAAGATGAGGTTCAGCTGATGAAACCTATTCCGAATTTAGACAAAATTTTGGAGCAGGCCAGGGGGAGAAATATCTTTGGAACTAAAATGCGTTCTGTGATCCACAATGCAAACCAAAAAGGAATCCGTGAAATCGTAGATCAGCAATTCGATATAGGATTAAAGATTGTTCAGAAGGGGTTCGTGCCGATTCTTGAACCTGAAGTAAATATCAATAGTAATTCTAAAAAAGAAGCAGAGGAAATTCTGATCGAGGAAATTATGCAACATATGAAGGCACTGGATTCTTCTGTGAAATTAATTTTTAAAGTGAGTATTCCGACTGTGGCAGGTTTGTATTCAGATCTGATGAAAGATTCAAAGACTGTGCGTGTTGTAGCGCTCTCCGGCGGATACAGCCGCAACGAGGCAGACGAATTATTACGGGAAAATCCTGGCTTGATTGCAAGCTTCTCAAGAGCCCTCCTGTCAGATCTTAACGCAAAACAGACACAGGAAGAATTTGATGCTGCTCTCGGAAAGGCAATCCATGAAATCTATGAGGCATCCATGGCTGAATAAGAAAAAAGTTAGACAAAATCTATCGTCTGTGAATGAGTTCGGTATTTACCGGACTCATTCTGTTTTTATGTTATAGGAAAAGCCTTGTCACACTAATGTGTGAAAGCCCTTTCCTATAACACAAATACTCC
>ENA-OPRR01002265-OPRR01002265.1-human-gut-metagenome-genome-assembly--contig:-NODE-2265-length-13086-cov-4.305349_pt1 | contig 13086 bp, 10 predicted proteins | sample MGYA00241796_ERZ501883 | MGnify/ENA primary metagenome ERZ501883 (study PRJEB25962, sample SAMEA2042406) | human gut metagenome | biome: human gut; feature: human-associated habitat; material: faeces...
GAGGCGGTGGAGTCCGTCCCCTGCCCGTTCGTGTCGGTGGCATCGGCCGAACCGTCGCTGCTGCTCGATGTCGTATCGCTCTGGGCGGAATCCGTGGAGGTATTGGAAGCCGTGTCGGAGGAACCGTCAGTCGAACTAGAAGTGGACTGCTCGCCCGTGCCGGACTTCGTCGTGTCGCCGGTCTTCGAGTCGTCGCTGTCGGACGCCTTGTCGTCAGCCGCCTGCGACGTGCCGTTGTTCCCGAAGAGCACGTCGGAGAACATTCCCGACAGCACACCCCATGTGCCGACGCCCGCCAGGGCCACCACAAGCAGCACGATCAGGAAAGGCGTCATGCGCGCCCCGGCCGACCGCGCGCCCCGATGCACGCCCACCGGACCTGCCGGAGGATTGTCGAACACGTCTTTGGCATACGAATCGTATGTTTCCTTGTCCTTGGCCATAATCACCCTTCCGTATCGTTCGTCAAGTCTACCGGCCATGGTGTCCCAAGTGCGCGGCGGCCGTCAGTCATGCACCGGATATGCACAGCTTCGACACGCTCGCTACAGTAGAGACCATGAGTCAACATCCAGTCAAACCATTGTCGCAGCTCGTGGAGCCCGGATGGGCCGCCGCGCTGCAGGACGTGGAGCCGCAGGTCCATCACATGGGCGATTTCCTCCGCTCCGAACTGCAGGCAGGACGTCAGTACCTGCCCGCAAGCCATAATATCCTCAGAGCCTTCACAATTCCATTCGACTCGATCAAGGTGCTGATCGTCGGGCAGGATCCCTACCCGACTCCGGGGCATCCGGTCGGCCTGAGCTTCTGCGTGGCGCCCGACGTCCGACCGCTGCCGAAGAGCCTGGTCAACATCTACCGCGAGCTCGTCGACGACATGCACGTGCCGATGCCCGCCAACGGTGACCTGACACCCTGGACCCAGCGCGGCGTGATGCTGCTGAACAGGTGCCTGACCGTCGGCGTGGGACGCCCCAACAGCCATCAGGGCAAGGGATGGGAGACCATCACCGAGGCCGCCATCCGCGCCCTTAACGCCCGGGTGGACGCGGACGGCAAGCCGAAGCCGCTGGTGGCGATCCTCTGGGGGCGCAACGCGCAGAGCCTCGCGCCACTGCTCACCAACGCGACCATCATCGCCTCGCCGCATCCCAGCCCTCTGTCCGCATCCCGCGGGTTCTTCGGCTCCCACCCGTTCTCCCGCGCCAACCAAGCGCTGGTCTCCATGGGCGCCGAACCGGTCGACTGGTCACTGCCATCGGCGCAGGCGGATCGGCCCGATCCCCACTCCGCGGTTGCTTCGTCACGGTAAGGTGGGCAGCATGGCTTTATTCACCTCGAAACCTTCAATGCCGTCCCAGCTCGCGAACGCGATCCCCACGACGGGCGCCATGCCGGCCGCCCCCATGCACACGCCCGTGCCGGCGCCTTCCGCCGCGCTGACGCAGGACGACCTGCGACGCGCACGGCAGCTCACCGACCGCATCCGCGCCAGATTCGCCCAGACGCTGGTCGGACAGTCCAACTTGCGCGAAGCGCTGATCGCCACGATGGTCGCAGGCGGCCACATCCTCATCGAATCCGTGCCCGGCCTGGCCAAGACCACCGCGGCCCAGACGCTGGCCACCTCGGTCTCGGGAACGTTCCGCCGAGTGCAATGCACGCCCGACCTCATGCCGTCCGATCTGGTGGGCACCCAGGTGTTTGACTTCTCCACCCAGCGGTTCTCCACCCAGATCGGCCCGATCCACGCCAATTTCGTATTGCTCGACGAGATCAACCGATCCAACGCCAAAACGCAGTCGGCGATGCTTGAGGCCATGGCGGAAGGCGCCACGACGATCGGCGGCGAACGCATCGAGCTGCCCAAGCCGTTCATGGTAATCGCCACCGAGAACCCCATCGAGGAGGAGGGCACGTTCAACCTGCCGGAAGCCCAGATGGACCGATTCATGATGAAGGCCGTCATGACCTATCCCAAGGCCGACGAGGAGACGAGCATGCTGGCGATGCTCACGCGCCGCGGCACCGACATGTTCGATCCGAAATCGCTGCCGTCCGACACGATCACCATTCAGGATGTGGAGTTTCTGCGCAAATCGGCGCGGCGCGTCCATGTGTCGGAGGCGATCATGCGCTACGCCGTCGATCTGGTGGCGACCTCGCGCGGTGCCGGAAACAAGCCGCTGAAGGGCCTGAGCTCGACGGTCCGCCTCGGTGCGAGCCCCCGCGCGTCGATCGCCCTGATCCGCAGCGGGCAGGCCAACGCGCTGCTCGCCGGCCGGGATTACGTCATCCCCGAGGATGTGAAGATGATGGTCCACGAAGTGCTCAGACACCGTGTGATCCTGACCTTCGAGGCGCTGGCCGACGGCGTGACCAGCGACCAGGTGATCGATCGGATCGTGGAAACGGTTCACGTCCCATGATCGATGGCTCACACCCCTCACACTCCTCACACTCCTCATCTTCCGACGACCGGATCCGCAGGAAGATCGAGGCGCTGGGCAATTCGCTGAGCCTTCCGACCGTTCGCAAGGCGCTGGGCGTCCTGGAGGGCGAGCACGCCTCGAACCGGCGTGGAGGCAATGACGACCCGATGGACATCCGCGTCTACGGGCCGGGGGACGAGGCGCGTCTCATCGATTGGAAAGCCAGCGCCCGTCTCGGCCGCCCGATGGTCGTGCAGCATGCGCGCCAGGCGACCAGCCAGGTGTGGCTGCTGTGCGATGTCGGCGAGGAGATGACCGGAGGATGCGCGTCAGGCGAGCCGGCCTACGCGGTCGCAGGCAACGCGCTGCGCATGTTCGCCGCGCTGTCGCTGCGGCGCAGCGATGACGTCTCCCTGGTGTTCGCCGACGCCCACAGCATCACGCGCATGCCGTTCAACGGCGGGTTCGCGCAGTTCGAGCGCACGCTGGACGACGCCTTGCGGCGGGATTGGTCATACGGCCGCAACATCGACGCTCTGCTGGATTACGCGCGCCGCATACGCGACCGTCAGGCGCTCATCGTGCTTGTCACCGACGAGCTGGCCCTGCGCAAGCGTCACATCAACGTCATCGGCGCCATAGCCGCCACCCACCCCGTGGTGCTGATCACCGTGGCGACGGCCAACCCCTTCGACCCGTCCGAGGCCGCCCGCGAATGGTATGACGGAAAATCCGGGCGCCGCATCCCCGCCCTGCTGCGCAACGCGAAGGCCGCGGAAGAGGTGGCACTGCATCGCAGATACGTGTGCGCCGCTCTGGAGCACGAACTCGCCAAACGTGGTTCGCGAATGATCCGCGCCGCGTCGAGCGACATGATGTTCGATGCCTTCGTGCGGCTGGTGTCGCGTTCGCTCGGCCGTTCCATCCGCAATCAGCTGCGTGTGCCGCCATCGCTGAACCTGACGTCGGAGGTGCCTGCATGAACGTCATGAACGGTTTCGTGACCTCGTCGACGCTGGCCGCAGCCGTGGACGTGAACGACCTGCATCCCGTGACAGACGTGCCCGTCGCGTCTCTGCTGCCCATAGTGACGATGGCGTGCTTCATCGCGTTGCTGATCCTGATTGTGGCGATCGTCATCATGTCCCGTCCTCGACGTGCGAAACGCGTAGCCGCTCCCCGAGGGTCCCACAACGCCTTCGCCCCCGTCTCGCAATGGAAAAGCCGCGTGCACGACATCGTGGAGCGCAACGGGGCCGGGAAGCTTTCGCGCGAGGACGCCTTCGTCGAGCTCGCCGCCGTGGCGAGGGACTTCGCGTCGCAGGCCAGCAGCGCGGAGCTCGGTTCGACGACGCTGCAGGAGATCGCGTCACGTTCCGCAGGCTCTCTGGCAAGTGATTCGGGAGTCCACGGTTTCACGCTGCTGCGCCAGACCATAGCCGCGCTGTATCCGCCGGAGTTCGCGAACGCCGAGTTCAACGCGCAGGCGAAGGACGCCACCGTGGAACAGGCCGCCGACTGGGTGCTGAACCTCGTGGAAAGGTGGCGCTGATGACCACGAACGACATGAGCATCCATTGGCTGTGGCCGTATGCCGCCGTGGCGGCCGTGCTCGTCGCGGCAGTGCTGGTGGCCGTCATCGCGATCTTCCGAGGCCGCAGGCGTCCCCCGCGGGACGGCATGCCGGTATACAGTCTTGACGACGACCTCAATACCGAGCATGCATCGCATCTGTTCCATCTGTGGCGATTGCTGGGGCGGATCGCCGTGGCGGCGCTGGTGGCGGCGCTGGCCATCTGCACGGTTCTTATCGCCAGACCGGCGCATGTGGACCGTGACGCGGAACGCTCCAGCAGTCGCGACATCGTGTTGTGCCTCGACGTGTCAGGTTCGGCGCTCCCCTATGACCGGGCGGTCATCGAAACATATCTGGAACTGGTGAGCCATTTCCAGGGAGAACGCATCGCCCTGAGCATCTTCAACTCGACATCGCGCACGGTGTTCCCCCTGACCGACGACTACGACCTGGTCTCCAGCCAGCTGACCAAGGCGGCGGACGCGCTCCGTGGCGTCGAATCGCAGGACGACATCGACAAGATGAGCGACAAGGACTACCAAAAGATCGCCGATTGGCTGGAAGGCACGCAGAACCGTAAGGAGTCCACTTCGCTGATTGGCGATGGCGTGGTGAGCTGCGCGGCCATGCTTCCCGGATTCGCCTATGGGAACGCAAGCGCCGACAATGCCGAGCGTCAGCGCGCCGCATCCATCGTGCTTGCCACGGACAACGTCGTTTCCGGAAAACCAACCTATACGCTTGACGAGGCGCTGAACCTGACCAAGCAGGCCCAAATCACCGTGGATGGATTGTTTTCCGGACCGAAGCAGAGCGAGGCCGACGAGACCACCCAGGAATTCAAATCCGCCATCGAAGCTCATCATGGGGTGTTTCTCACCCAATCGAATGGAGCATCCGTCTCTTCGCTGGTCAAGGAAATCGAATCTCGGCGGAACCATGAAAACGAGTCGAGCAACAAGGCCGCCATGGTGGATGCTCCCGGATGGTGGACACTGGCCTTGGCCATCGTTTTGATGGTCTGGCTGGCATTGGCTTGGAGGTTGAGGAGATGAACCATCTGACGCTTTCCCCTGCTTTGGGTTGGCCTGTCGGCGGAGCCGTCGCCGTGGTTCTGCTGGCCTGCGCCATTGCGCAGATCGTATTGCATGTTCGTCGCCGCGCTGACAGCGACGAAACCGTTTGGGCATGCGTTCGGCGCGTATTGCTTTGTCTGACGGTGTCGGTCATGGCATTGACGCCCAGTATCGTGGCGCCGACCAATAGCCGTGCGGTGAACGCCACCGACGTGGTGGTGGCCGTTGACGTGACCGGTTCCATGGCCGTCAAAGACGCGCAATATGGTTCAGCCGAACAGTCAAGCCGTCTCGACGTGGCAAAACAAGCCGTGAAGGACGTCACCGCGCTATATCCCAATTCCAGTTTCGCCGCTTTGCGATTCGGAGCTTCCGGCACGTTGGACGTGCCGTTGACCCCGGATTCGAACGCGATCGACAATTGGGCGGATACACTCGCGCCCGAGGCGACTTCCGTTTCGGCCGGTTCGACGTTGGATGCCCCTATCGACCAGCTGCTGCTGACCTGCAAGTCCATTCATGATCAGCATCCCGATGATGCGATCGTGCTGTACCTGTTTTCCGATGGAGAACAGACCTCGTCAAAGGCACGGCGCACGTTCTCATCATTGCGACGATACCTATCCGATGCCTTCACCGTAGCCATCGGCAGCGAGCAGGGAGGCAACATTCCCGTAATCGCCGACGGCGTCGATGGAAATGCGGACCAGTGGGTCACCGACCCTGATACCGGCAAACCCGGAGTGTCACGCATGAACAAGGATGAGATGGCGTCCATCGCCGACGAGTTGAGCGGTACCGCGCTGGTGTTGAACGCCTCCAACACCATGCGTGACGGCGTGTCCAAGGAAGCGTCCGATAAGTGGCGAGTCACCCAAACCACCAAGAAGCGCACCAGGACGATGCCCGTCGTATGGCCACTGGCCATCGTCACGCTGCTGCTGCTCGCATGCGAATTGGGGGCTTGGATAATTCAGTCGAGGAGTTTGCTATGACCAGAACAACCATGAAACCGCGTGCCTCGCTGACGGTTCGCATCGTTTTGGCCGTCATGGCGGCGTTGCTGGTCATGGCCGCCCTATGGGCCATAGTGAATCTCGCAGCCGTCAATAGCTACAACCAGGCCACGCAAAGCCTGCAGGAGAACATCTCGACCAGCAGAAAAGACGATGCCGATTGGGACAAGCTGCACACCAGGCAACAGCAGACGGACGCCCAATTCAACGAGGCATCAGCCATGAAGCCGCTGCTGCTGCCCCAAGTGCGCGAATCAATCGAGCATAACAGTCATGTTTCCAGCCAGCTTACGGATCACGCGTCCAAGAAGATCAAAGCCGAGCAGAGCGATCAGTCCGCTTCCACGGATTCAAACACCGCCGACGCTCAGGAATCGGGTAAATCAAGTCACAAGAACGACGAAAACCTATCCGACGAACAACGTCGGAAAATAGAGGAGCTATTGGCTCAGAACGCCCAATCCACGCAATCGGATCCCAATGACGATTCAGGTTCGGCTGCGAAAAAGAACCCAAGCACGTCATCCTCGCAGACCAAACCCTGGTAGGGGGCTTTTTCGAATATAGTTATCCACATGCCGTCGACGTGGTTTTCGTTGTTTTTCCAATAACGACACGCCGACGGTTTTTCATAGACTCGTTCTTTGACCACAAGCTCTGTTTTCCGATTGGCGTCAACGCCGAATGTGGTCAAATGGCTGCCATGAACGTTTCAAATGCTTTTCTTGGTGCCGCCCCAGGCGTCGCAGCCTTCAATTCGTTGGCATCCCTGTCGGGAATGTCCTGTCGTTGCCGAATTGGCGTGCGGACCACCCAAACATTGATCAATGCGAAACTTGTTACCGCGTCACGGCTTCTCGATGGACTTGATGCGGCAATAGCCTCCAACAGACTGGCCGACTGGACCGGCACCGCGGCCGAGGAATACCGCACCCGTCTCGATCGCATCGCACGGCAATCCGCTCTGCTACGTGATGATATGATCGCCACGTCACGTCTTCTCTGGTCGGCAGGTGCGGCATGAACCAACGAGTGACGGCCCGCATCGTTGGCGGAAAGAGATTCACCACCGCCGAATACCGGGAATACTTCAATGCTTCAAGAATCCTCAGAGACCAAGCGAATCGTCTTGGCACTTCCCGTAGATCCTTCATTGCCGCAGGCTATGAACTCAAAATCCACCCTCGCGCCACACCGCTCCTGTCCGCTTTGACCGGGGCAAGTCCACGGTGTACGGCGCAGGACCATATCGAATTGCCGTACCGGCAGCTGCTCGGACGTTGCGAAGCGCATGCCGAGGCCCTGCAATCCATGGCATCCCAGCTTAATGAGCTATCCTCATTGATCGCACAAACCCAATCCTTATACGCCCAAGCTGAGGAAGCCAGCAGGAAAGGGCTGAATATCATGTTACGCGGGCTTTTCATGTCATCACGGGAATCCGCGATTCTCGCCTTGACCGCCAGCGCACTGATGGGGGTAAGACGCAGTTACGCCAAAGAGGGGAAATTCAACAAATTCTATCTTGTGGAATCCACCGCATGGATGCAGGAAAGCTTCGTGAGCGTCCTCGGAGAGCATGCGAGCCGATTGAACATACAGGAACGGCCTTCAAAAGACACGTCCATCCTGGAATACATCACGAAAACCTTATTCATGGTCACCAAACCGGGAGCGGCTATAGCAGAGGGGCTTTCCGGCAAAGGCTCGGTCAATCGCGGTCTTAAGAAAATCGACAGACTGCTCATACCGTACTTCGACAAAGACCATGGAGACAATCTCTCCGTAACCCGTGTGTATCCGAAAACCAAAGTGGTCAGAGGCGGTACAAGCACGAAGGACGCCATCGCCGACCAACGGCGGCTGTCCGAAGGACCTCTCAACGGCGAACGTGAAAGCGGTCTGGAATACGGAACCATCGCATGCTGCAAGTACCGCAAAGCCAATGGCACATATGCTTGGAGGATCATCATTCCCGGGACCGACGGCAATCACGATTCGCCTATGGACTGGTACACCAATTTCGAGCTGATGAGTGCCGATGAGCGGCAGCGCGGAACCGCGGAAAGCCTCCGTTTCCTGGATGAGACCATGAAACAGGCCGGCATCCAGCCGGATGATCCCGTGGAAATCGTCGGCCATTCGCAGGGCGGCATCATCGCGGCAGCGGCGGCGACGGATTTCCAAGATAAATACGACATCCAACATATCGCCACGCTTGGCTCCCCGATAGCGAATTTCGAGATTCCCGAGAAAACACGGGTCACCGCCATCGAGATGGATGATGAAGGCATCGCGGCACTTGACGGGGAGGCTAACCCCCATACGGAGAACTGGCTCACCATACGATGCTCCGTCCATGAGGAGGATGCGCCGAAGAGGGCTTTTCCAGGAGCCGAAGTCAGTGATTCGTCTGGGGAGAAGAACTCCACGCACTACCCGAAATACCATGAAGCGGGATACCGGTACGCCTACGACACCGGAAACAAATCCGTGCTGGACCATGACCGTCATTTCCAAGAGGTCGTGGAAGGCGAGCTGGAGGAGGTCCAGTATTATGAGGGACGCATCAGCAAATGACGGGACCAATGGTTCACGGCTGAACGTATGCTGTTGTCTATGAAGCTTACTGACATCTCCCCCGCAATCGCACTGACCCCTCTTGACGGCCGCTACCACAAGCAGACCGCTCCCCTTGTCGAATACATGAGCGAACCGGCGTTGAACCGCGAGCGCATGCGCGTCGAAGTCGAGTGGATGATTCTGCTTGCCAACGGTTTCGAGGGCAACGGCAATCAGACCATCGTTCCGGGTGTCAAGCCGCTCACCGATGATGAGCAGGCGTATCTGCGTTCCATTCCGGAGAATTTCGGAGCCGAAGGCATTGCCCAGCATGCCGCTTATGAGGCTAAGACCCACCATGATGTGAAGGCCGTGGAGTATTACATCGACGACCAGCTGGAGAAGGCCGCCGATGTGTTGGGTCATGACACCCAGCTGACCGGATTGAAGACTCTCGTGCATTTTGCCTGCACGTCCGAGGATATCAACAACCTGTCCATCGCCCGTTGCGTGAAGAACGGTGTGGAGCAGGTGTGGCTGCCCGCAGCCCAGGCCATTGTCGACCATCTGGCACAGAAGGCCGACGCCTACCGCGACAAGGCCATGCTGTCGCTGACCCATGGACAGCCTGCCACGCCGACCACGCTGGGCAAGGAACTGGCTGTTTATGTGTATCGTCTGAACCGTCAGCTCAACAAGGTCAAGGCCCAGGAATATCTCGGTAAGATCAATGGCGCGACCGGCACGTTCGGTGCGCATCTGGCCGCCTGCCCTGATGTTGACTGGGTGGCCGTCTCCCGCGAGTTCGTCACCAACCGCATGGGCCTGACCTGGAACCCGCTGACCACGCAGATCGAAAGCCACGACTGGCAGGCCGAGCTGTACTCCACCGTCTCCCACGCCAACCGCATCATGCACAACCTGTGCGTGGACGTGTGGATGTACATCTCCCGCGGCGTGTTCGCCCAGGTGCCGGTCAAGGGTGCCACTGGTTCCTCCACCATGCCGCACAAGGTCAACCCGATTCGTTTCGAGAACGCCGAAGCCAACTTCGAGATCAGCTGCTCGCTGCTCGACACCCTCTCCGCCACGCTGGTGGAATCCCGTTGGCAGCGCGATCTGACCGATTCGACCACCCAGCGCAACATCGGTTCCGCGCTCGGCTACTCCTTGCTCGCCCTGACCAACCTCATGGGTGGCCTTGAGTCCATCCACCCGAACACCCACGTCATCGAGCGTGAGCTGGATGAGAACTGGGAGGTGCTTGGCGAGCCGATCCAGACCGCCATGCGCGCCTGCGAGCTCAAGGGCCTGCCGGGCATGGATAAGCCGTACGAGAAGGTCAAGGAGCTTATGCGCGGCCACACCATCAACAAGGAACAGGTCGAGCAGTTCATCGACCAGCAGTCCTTCGACCCGGAAACCGCCGCTCGCTTGAAGGCTCTGACCCCCGCCACCTACACCGGTGTGGCCAGCCAGCTCGTCGCTTTCGACCGCTGAAATAGGTGCGATGCGAGTCCCTCGAGCCCATCGCATCCACCACACTACTGCGCTGAGTCACAAACCAAACCGCAAACTGAACCGAACAAGGACAGGCGTCAGGTAACCATTTCATGACTACTGAACAGGAGCAGTCCACTACGGAAGATCGCCCGGACAAGGCGACCTCCTCCACTACCGACCGGCCGATCGCCTCTGGTGACGGCCGGTCGGCCAGTTTTGCTGTCAGCGGACCGGACAGCCCGGCAACCGACGACAGCAACGATTCCGGACCGTACATCGACGACATCGCTCCGCGCCGCACGCGCGACTTCGGCGATCTGACCCGGGCCGGTCTGTCGCTGTTGATGGCCGCCGTGGTCATGGTGTTCGCCGTGTATCTGGGCGGCATGACGCGCGGCGTCGAATCCGACGCACACACCGCAGCCCAGGTCATCAACTGGTTGGCTGACTTCCCCTCCACCGTGCTGACGCAGCTGGCCACCATCGTCATCGTGATCATCGTGCTCGCTCAATTGCTACTGGCCCGGGAATGGCTGCAGGCCGCGGTGTCCGCGCTGGCCATGTTCGCCGGCTACGGCATGGTGTGGGTCGTATCGACGGCAATCAGCAGTCTGAACGATTTCACCCTGCCAATGGCACTAGTCTCAGCCGCCACCTCATACGGCTCCGGGCTGTTGCCCGACATCTACGCCGGCATGGCGTCCTTCCTGACCGCCGCCGGGCCACGCCGCACCCGCTCCACGGTCAAATGGAGCTGGAATATCCTGTATGCCATCGCTGCGGTGATGGTGGTGCTGTCGTGGCATTCGGTCACCGGCATGCTGGTGTCGATGGCCGCCGGCCGCACAGTGGGCATGCTGATCCGATTCGTGGTCGGCACGCAGAACAAGGGCGTGTGGGGCCAAGATCTGGTCGCCGCCCTGAAAGGCATCGGACTGGACACCGCCTCGCTGATTCGGCATCAGGAGCCCGGCGTCGGCCACGGTTCACTGGCCGTCACGCTGGACGACGATCTGGCCGAAGGCTCGCGCATCTACGATCTGGATACCACGGACAACCGTCGTTTCATCGTTTCCGTCATCGACGCGCAGACCCATACCGTCGGCTATCTGAAGCAGTTGTGGGACTGGGTGCGTTTCACCAGTGTGTCCATCCGACGTGACCGTTCCGTGCGTGACGCCGTCCAGCATCATTTCGCCATGCTGCTGGGTCTGCACAATATCAAACTGCCCGCGCCCGCACCCTACGGCATCGCCGATACCGACGAATCCGCGATTCTGGTGCTGGATGCACACACCATCGAGCTGCCCGCCAACCTGAACACGCTTACCAAGGCGGATGCCGTGGCCTACATGCGCTACCTGTCCGTGGCGAGCCGGCGCGGCTATACGCACCGGCGCATCACGCCGGACACGCTCGCCCGGCTTGAAGACGGCACCGCCGTGATTGCCGGCTGGCTCAACGGCGACAACGCTTCCGGTCCGGCCAACACCGCGCTCGACAAAGTTCAGCTGCTAGTGCTGTTCGCCGCGCTGATCGGCGTGGAACCGGCGGTGGAGGCCGCCCGCGAGGCGTGGGGAGACACGACTCTGACGGCCTTGGCCCCGTTCATTCAGAAGGTCGCGGTCCCCTCCCCCACGCGCGCGCTGGAATCCTGGGACAAGCAGCTGCTCAAGGGCCTGAGGAGTCGTATCACCGCGCTGGCTGACGAGGAGACGGTGGAATCCGCCGAACCGGTGACGCTGGCCCGATTCTCCTGGCGTTCGATGATCACCATGCTGCTGGTCATCGTGGCCGTGGTCGTGGTCTTCACCCAACTGAAGCCCGAGGAGATCATCACCGCGCTGACCAACGCCAACCCGTTGATGGCGGTGGTGACGCTCGCGTTCGGTGTCTGCGGCTGGATCGGCTCGTCGATTTCGCTCGGTTCCCTGATGGCGCGGCACAAGCGTGACAATATGGGCGTCTTCATGAGCCAGGTGGCAGGCGGCTTCGCCACCGTATCCATGCCAGCCGGCGTGGGCCCCTCGTTCGTCAACCTGCAGTTCCTGCGCAAATCCGGCTATCGCAACACCCAGGCGACCGCAATTATGAGCGCCGCGCTCGTGGTGTATTACGCCGTGTACTTCTCCATGCTGGTCATCATCGGCCTGTTCACCGGCCGCAACATGTTCTCCGGCGCAATCCCGACAAACACGTTGGTTATCGTGCTGGGCGTTGTGGTCGTGGTGCTGTCCATTGCGATGATGATTCCGCCGTTGCGCCACTGGGTGACCCGTCGTCTTATGCCGCTGGCCAAGACGTATATCAACCAGCTGCTGGACGTGCTTTCCCAGCCCCGACAGCTCACAGTCAGCTGCCTGGGCGCGCTGTTCCAGAACGCGACCACTGGGCTCGCTTTCTGGGCGGCCCTGCAAGCGTTCGGCCATTCATCGAATCCGATTGAAACGACGTTCGTCTTCCTGCTGGCCTATGCATTGGGTTCCGCAGTGCCCACTCCAGGCGGTCTGGGCGGTGTGGAAGCGGCGCTGACATTCGCGTTCGTGGCGGTCGGAGTGCCGCAGGGCGTGGCGCTTTCCGCCACTTTGCTGCACCGCGTGGTGTTCTACTGGCTGCGCATTCCGCTGGGCGCGGCGGCCATGAAGTGGCTTGACAAGCATAATCTTGTCTGATTCGTCTATTTTCATACCCCCTTCGGGGAAATAGATGTGAAAACCCTTATAAAACGCGGGTTTTCGCAGAAACATGCGCTAGTATCATTGATGACAACATGGACTAAGCAAAAGTGCTTGTCCCCTGACCCAAGAAGGATGCTTTATGGCATACAACAAGTCTGACCTCGTTTCGAAGATCGCCCAGAAGTCCAACCTGACCAAGGCTCAGGCCGAGGCTGCTGTTAACGCCTTCCAGGATGTGTT
>ENA-OPRR01002269-OPRR01002269.1-human-gut-metagenome-genome-assembly--contig:-NODE-2269-length-13046-cov-3.112693_pt1 | contig 13046 bp, 6 predicted proteins | sample MGYA00241796_ERZ501883 | MGnify/ENA primary metagenome ERZ501883 (study PRJEB25962, sample SAMEA2042406) | human gut metagenome | biome: human gut; feature: human-associated habitat; material: faeces...
GCTCCGACCGGCAGACGCCGCCTGCGAAACGCCGTTCGGGTCGCTCCGCCGTGCCCAGCTGGGACGAGATTCTCTTCGGCGAGTAGGATCGTCTGGCCCGCCGTCGCTGTCCAGCGAGACACGTCAATCCTTTTTTACGGAAAAACGCGACAGGCCGTCCGGATAATGAGACATCGGCGTGACACGTTCGGCATCGAAACGGTCACGCCACGTCAATCAGGCAGGGAATGTCCATTTCCAGCGCCGTCTGCGAGCCATGCACACCCGGCAGACGCGTCGCCTTGTCGGTCTGGATGCGCGAATCCACGAAGGTCGCCCTCCCGGCCGCCGATACCAGCACGTCACCGAGCATCGGCCTGACACGCGGCTCGACGACGCCGAACATGCCCTGATCGATCACCTCATCCCGGGTACGCACCAGGGCGGCGTCACCCAGCCGATCGCGCCATCGACGCGCGATGTCATTCGGGTCGCAATCCGGCTCGGCATACAGCATCAGAGACCTGGGCTCCCCGCCGACCAGGGCCACGCCCCGGGCGAGCTCGGGATTCTCGGCGATATCGACGCGCTGGTCCGGATCCGAACCGACCATGCCATGATCAGCCACGATGACGATGAGCGTGCCCCTCGGCGCAAGCCTGTGCAATTGCGCCAGCTGTTCGTCAACCCGCTCGAACACGGCCGTCCACTGCTCGGACTCCCAGCCGTAGGCGTGCCCCACCTTGTCGGCGTCGCGGATGTACAGGTACGTCAGCCCCGGCGTCTTCGAGGCCTCGCACGCGGCCCTCACGCGGCCGAGCGGCCGCATATCGCCCTTGTAGTCCGCACCGCGCAACGCGGCCTTCGTCAGCGGGGAGTCGGCGAACTTCGGCAGTCCGCAGCTGGTGACCCGCACGCCGGCGGCCCGCAGGGTCTCGAACACCGTGGGCTCCCTCTGCAGGTCCAGAGGCGCGATCGCGTTGTCGAACTGGATCAGCTGCGACAGCTCCCCCGTTTGGGTGTTGCGCTGCGTGTAGCCCGCCATCCCCGTCAGGCCCGGGCACGTGCCGGTGCCGAAAGCCGCCATCGCGGCGACGGTGGTGCTCGGCGCGCATGTGGCGATGGGCCTGTCGTTGGACTCGTCGCGCAGCAATGCGCGCAGATACGGACTGTGTCCGACGCGCATCCGAAGGTTCCAGTAGCCAAGGCCGTCAACCAGCGCCACGATCACGCTGTCGGCCTTGGGAACCCCCAAGGCGACGCGCAAGGCCTCTGGATCATGGTGGATCCGCGTGGCGACCGGATGCCCTATCGCCGCGCTGACCGCCGGCAGCACGGCGGACAGGTGCAGCGCCCCGCCGCGTACGGCGTCGCGCCGCCAGTCGCCATACCGAACGGTCGGTATCGTCTGCAGCAATTCGTCCATGCTCGCGATTTCAGCGTTCATGTTTTCCATTCAAGCACCGTCCGTCGGAAAAGGACACGGCTGGGCGGGATTCTTGGCATGATTGTTCGCTATCATGGACGATTGGATTTTTCAACGGCACCATTTCGGCCATTCGCGCCATGCGGATGGCCGAAGCACAGATTGGGGAATGGCACCTATGGCACATCGCACCACGACTCATCAGGCCTATGACCCGCGTCAGGTCCAAGAGCATATCGTGGAAACGCCGTTGAACGAGGAAATGAGCAAGTCGTTCCTCGAATACGCGTATTCGGTGATCTACGCGCGAGCCCTGCCTGACGCGCGCGACGGCCTCAAGCCCGTGCAGCGCCGCATCATCTACCAGATGGGCGAGATGAACCTGACGCCCGACCGCCCGTACATGAAATCGGCCCGCGTGGTGGGCGAGGTGATGGGCAAGCTCCACCCGCACGGTGATTCCGCGATCTACGAGGCCATGGTGCGTTTGGCACAGCCGTTCGCGATGCGTCTGCCGCTGGTAGACGGCCACGGCAACTTCGGCTCGCTGGATGACGGCCCTGCGGCCTCCCGTTACACCGAGGCCAGGCTTGGCCCGGCCGCTCTCGGCATGAACGCGGATATCGATGAGGACACCGTCGACTTCACGCCGAACTATGACAACAAGCTCAAGGAACCGACCGTGCTGCCGGCCGCCATCCCGAATCTGCTGGTCAACGGCGGCTCGGGCATCGCCGTGGGCATGGCCACGAACCTGGCCACCCACAATCTGGGCGAGGTGGTAAACGCCGCCAAGTTCCTCATGGCGCATTCGGACGCCACCCTGGAACAGCTGATGCGTTACGTGCCCGGCCCCGACTGGCCCACCGGCGGCACGATCATCGGCCGCGACGGCATCCGTGAGGCCTATGCCACTGGCCGTGGTACGCTCACCACGCGCGCCGCCACGCATATCGAGCATGTCACGGCCCGCAAGCAGGCCATCGTGGTCACCGAGCTGCCGTACATGGTGGGCCCGGAGAAGGTAATCGAACGTATTTCCGACGGTGTGAAGAACCGCAAGCTGGAGGGGATTTCCGGCGCGTTCGATCTGACCGATCGTCATAACGGCACGCGTATCGTCATCGAGATCAAGACTGGTTTCGACCCGCATGCGGTTCTGGTGCAGTTGTTCAAGCACACACCGTTGCAAGACAACTTCGCCATGAACAACGTGGCGTTGGTGGAGGGCCGCCCGCACACGATGGGTCTGAAGGAGATGCTTCAGGTGTGGGTGGACCACCGCCGTGTGGTGATTCGCCGCCGCAGTGAATATCGCAAGAAGAAGGCGCTGGAGCGCCTGCACCTGGTCGAGGGCCTGCTGCTGGCCATGTTGGACATCGACGAGGTGATTCAGGTAATCCGCACCTCGGATGATGCGGATGCCGCGAAGAGCCGTTTGATGGTCGTTTTCGATTTGGACGAGGTCCAGGCTCAGTACATCCTCGACCTGCGTCTGCGCCGACTGACCAAGATGAACCGTATCGAGCTTGAGGCCGAACGCGATGATCTGAAGAAGCGTATCGAGGAGCTGACCCGGATCCTGGCCTCCGCCGAGGCGCTCGACCAGGTGGTCACCGACGAGATGGACGAAGCGGTCGCCAAGTGGGGCTCGCCGCGCCGTACCGTGCTGCTGGACGCCGACCCGGATGGCACGTTGACGCCGGTCGTGGCGCAGGGTGCCGGGGCTTCGGGCGTGTCCAAGTCCGCGCTCGAAGCGGTGAAGGCCGCCACTACGATCTCCTCCGCCGAAGCCGATGTGGCCGCAGCCGCAGCTGCGGCCAAGAAGACCGGCGAACAGTCCACGCTGACCGGAGCCTTGAAGATCGAGGACGAGCCGTGCGTGGTGATGATGAGCGCTACCGGTTTGATTGCCCGTACCACGCCAAGCGCGATGGACGTGTTCAATGCACGATCCACTTCCGATGAGCGTTTGAGAGACGATCAGATCACCACAATCTTCGAGACTTCCACGCGCGCTACGTATGGGCTGGTCACGTCGGCCGGCCGCCTGGTGCTCGCGCATGTGGTTGATTTGCCTGCCTTGCCCGCTACCGCCACATTGTCGCTGAAGGGAGGAGTTCAGGCCGACGAACTGATCGGCATGACCGAATCCACCGATCCGATTCGCGGTGAGCGTGTGATTACGGCGATTGCCATGGAGCAGCCGACGTCCGGCAAGACCAGTGCCAAGAACGAGAGCGAGGATGGCGGGGCCGCCGAGGCCAAGCCGTTGCCGTCGCTGGCTATCGGTACCCGTAACGGTGTCATCAAGCGTTGGAATCGTGAGGCACCCACCACCATGGATTCTTGGCCCGTCATTGATCTGAAAGATGGCGACGAAGTGGTATTCGCCGCCGTGGCCGAGGATGACGACCGTCTGGTGTTCATCTCCTCCGATTCCTCGCTACTGACCTTTGAGGCGAAGAACGTGCGCCCGCAGGGTCGTACTGCGGGCGGTATGGCCGGCATCAAGCTGGCCGAGGGCGCCCGTGTGGCGGCCTTCAACGTGGTTCCCGCCGGCAAGGTGGCATGGACCTATGAAGAGGGCGAGAACGGCTTGACTTCCGGATCCGGTGCAGTGGTGCTCACCGTGGCCGGCGATTCCGATGCACTGCCCGGCACCGAAAACGGCGCGGCGAAGGTCACTCCGCTGGAAATGTACCCCACCAAGGGTCGCGCTACCGGCGGCGTGCGTTCCCAGCGATTCCTGAAGGGCCAGAACACGCTGATTCTTGCCTGGGTGGGCCTCTACCCGTTGCACGCCTCTACATCCGCAGGCTCTCCGGTCGAGCTTCCCAAGCCCGATATGCGCCGAGACGGTTCCGGAGTAGACCTCGCCTCCCCCATCGCCTTCATTGCGTAACCTCAATTAAGCTCCCTCTGATGGGCCGAGCCGTAAAGCAAACACCCCAGTGGGGTGTTTGTAGGCGAGGAGCGAACGATAGTGAGCCAAACAATAGAGAAGAGACCCTAAACCCGGCCTACACTAAGCATTAAGGAGGTGGCGATGAGACTACTGGTTGCCGTATCCAATGAACCGTTGGCCCACGCCATTCATGGTGCCCTGCTTGCCGGTCGTCATGAGGTGTCTTTGGCAAGCACCGGTAGTATCGCGCTCGCCGCTGTCGCCAAGGAGTCATTTGACGCAGTGATTCTTGATGAATCCCTGCTCGGCATTTCCACCGAGCAGCTCATCGAATCCCTACGCAATGCCCGTGCCTCCGTCAAGATTCTGCTGCTGACTTCGACGCCACTCAGCAAAACCATTGGTGAAGGCAGCCGCTGGCGAGCGCTGCCTGACGAGTACGCCCCTATCGAAGAGACGCCCTACAGCTCCTTCAGCGCGAATTCACGCGCAAACAACTCAGATGCCGAAGCCGAACAACGCTCGGACAATGCTGCCTCTAGCGCACAAGCTAACGTACGACGCCCAGATGCCGCGCTGAGCAAACCATTCTCCGATGGCGAACTGCTCTCATACGTCGGCTCGCTTGCCACCGACTCCCCCGCCATGATCATTCGTGGCAATCTCACGTTGGACACCACGAATCACAAGGCCTACTACGCATCCACTCACAGCGCAATCTCACTGTCCCGTCTGGAATACAGTTTGCTTGAAGCGCTGGTCAAGGCTGATGGCCAGTTCGTCAACACCAGCGAGTTGGTCAAACTTATCGGCGGCCCATTCTTCGAGCAACAGGGCTTACTCAAGAACGCCCTCTACACACTGGATAAGAAGCTCACCCGCGCCGGCCTCATCATGACCCAACGAGGCTCCAACTACCGCATTCGATAGCTGGGCTCAATCAGTACAGCCGCATGCCTTGGGGAACGGGGGTGAAGCCGGACTGGTGGAGGATGCGGGCGAAGGGGTGACGGGCGTTGAGGGGTTCGCCATTGATGTCGCTGAATGTCACGGAGCCGGTGCCATTGCGTTTGAGGGCGTAGGCCAGTTCTGTGGCGGCCTTGCGCATTTGTTCGTCGGAATCATTGACAGCGGCTTCATGGCCGACCGATTGATCGAACGCTGTCAGGTGCTTGGCTTTGGCGGCCGCGTATAGTAGCGCGCCTTGCGCATTGAGCACGACCGTGGCTCCGATACGGCGTGCCGGTTTACCCGCACCGGCAGGCGCGTCCGGCCACGCGATGGCGGAGCCACTGAGATTTGCGGGGTCGAGCACACTCAATGCCACCACGGACTGGCCACGATGCTCTGACGGATGACGCAACGCATCCACGGTGTCGCGCTCGGCAAATTGGGCCGCGCCGAAACCACGGACGAACATGCCTCGTACCAGTCGACCATGCTCCTCCATGCGATTCAATACCGGATACAACGCTGAGTAGCCACCCGGGATATTTTCCTTGTCAATCACCGGCTGCGCGATGACGCCATACCTGTCCAGCAACGTCTCGACCAGTGCGAGTGCCCGTTCGGTCTGGTCGGTGTCTTCGGCTTCAGCTTGCCCGATTACGGCGGACCACAAACCTCCTAACGTCATATCCGTAGTGGCTCGGCGAATCGGAGCGACACGCCCACGACGACGTGATGTAGTGGATTTACGCGGGCTTGCTGCGCCTGCGGTTAATGCACGCACCGGCGCGAAGCTGGAATTGGTGACCTTACCTTGCCAGACCAAGCTCCACAAGGCATCCTTGAACTGCTGTTCGCTCCACTCTTGCGGAATGATTTCGCCGGTGTTTGGATTGATGTCCGGCTCCGCGGTCTCATTCCACGCACGTTTGGCGGCATCCATCAGTTGACGGGCATGGAACGCTCCCCCTGAGTCCAGTGCGGTCAGAATCGCTTCCGGCATGGTGGCGTCTGAGGCGTTCGATGTCGTACCATGTTCCACACCGCTGAACAATATTGAATCCGCCGGATAGAAAGCAACCTCACCGGGGTCCATCGCACTGGTTCCCCCGGTTTTTGAGCCGACCCAGACCACATCGCCGCTGGTCAGCAACTCATCCAGCAATGCAGGTTGGTAGTCTCGTACTCGTGCGGGGAATACTGCCGACTCCCAGAGTGCAGTGGGCAGTGATATGCCCTCCAGCTGCTCGATAACGCGCATGAGCCCGTCAGCACCTTCATATCGTTCGCCGCCGACCGGCCCGATACCTTGTCGGTCGATAAGAAACATCTGGAACGCCTCTGATTCTACTGGCTTGACTGCTTTACGCGCCTTGGCCAATGAGCGAGACCGAATACGGCGGAATACGTCCTTATGGAGCCACTGTTGGCCTTGCTCGTCATCATCTACAAAGTGGCCTTGCAGCAACTCGCCTTTGGCAGCCAGCACATCCAGAGTGTGCACGGCATCCGTAGCATCGAGGTGTAGATCGGCTATGAGCTGATCGGCGGTGAAAGGACCATGGGTTTTGGCGTAACGGGTCACGCGACCAGTCACATCATCGTCGGCAAGCTCATTCCAGAAAGTGTGCTCCCCCAGTTCCTGTTCGACTTCGCGAATCACGTCCGGGTTGAGCACTTGTGCCATATCGGTGGTGCCGAGCAAGCGTTCGAGCACGTGCGGATCGAGAGACAGCAGTTGCGCGCTACGCTCGGCCTGAGGTTGGTCATACTGGTACATCACCACGCCGACGAAGCCAAAGAGAATGTTCTCGGCGAAAGGCGATGGCGACTCGGTTTCCACGTCCTTCACGGTAATGGTGCCGGCTTGCAATCCGGTCATCACCTCGTTCAGGGCGGGCATGTCGTATACGTCTTGCAAACATTCGCGCGCGGTTTCCAGCAGCAGCGGAAAGTTCTTGGCCATACGTGCGGATTGCAGGAGCTGTGCGGCGCGCAGTCGCTGCTGCCATAGGGGCACGCGACGGCCCGGGTCGGATCGCGGCATGAACAGTGATCGGGCGGCGCATTCGCGGAATCGTGCGGCAAATAGCACGGACTCGCCCACTTGACGCTCTACATCTGCTTTGAGGTCTTCTGGGTCGAAAAGGAACAGGTCTTGAGCAGGAATATGTCCGTCACCGTCCGGTAGCTGAATGACGATACCGTCATCGGCGGCATATACCTGCCCGTCGAAACCGTAGCGTTGGCGCAGTCTGCGGCTGATGGCCATGGACCACGGTTCGTGAACGCGGCGGCCGAAGGGGCTTAACAGCACGATGCGCCATCCGCCGTCTTCATCGCGTGTGCGCTCCACGATAAGGGTTTGGTCGCTGGGGACTGCACCAGTGGCGGCTTGTTGCTCGGAGAGTAGGCGGGCCAAGTTGGTGATGGCGTTGGCATCTAGGCCATCGTGGTGGAGACGGGTGAGGATTGTTGGGATGAAGGTTGGGACAGCTGGACCTTCTGCGGCAGACCTCCCCTCAGTCCGCTTCACGTCTAATCCGGCGGCGATTTCTCGGGTGAAGCGGGCTATGGTACGGCTGAAACCGTAGTCACGGCCAGCGCCTTCACCGTGCCAGAACGGCAGGCGGGCGGTGCGGCCCGGAGCCGGAGTCACGACCACACGATCACGGGTGATTTCCTGAATCTGCCATGTGGAGGTGCCGAGCGTAATGACATCGCCCACGCGCGATTCGTAGACCATCTCCTCATCCAACTCGCCGACGCGACGCTGGCCTTTGCCGGCGTCCGCCTCAGGCAGGACCACGGTGTACAGCCCTCGATCGGGAATCGTACCGCCAGAGGTAACGGCCACTTTCTGCGAACCGGGACGGGCGGAAATCAGGCCATTATCCCGATTCCATACCAGTCGCGGCCGGAAGGCCGAGAATTCCTCGCTGTTGTATTCGCCGGACATCATGCCGATTACCGCATCGAACATGTCACGTGGCAGTTCGGCAAACGGCGCAGCACGACGCACTGTGGCATACCAGTCATCAGCGTTCAAATCGTGCATCGCGGCAGCGGCCACGGTCTGCTGGGCAAGAATATCGAGCGGATTGCGCGGCACGGCCAATGGTTCTATATCGCCGGCAATCATGGCTTCCAGACTTGCGGCCCCAGTGACAATCTGCTGACGGGTGAGCGGGTAGAACAATGCGTGAGAGACGCCACCGACCTGATGATCGGCACGGCCTACACGCTGCAATCCGGAGGAGACCGACAACGGCGTATCGACTTGAATCACCAAGTCGACCGAGCCCATATCAATGCCGAGCTCCAAACTGGAGGTGGCCACCACGCAACGCAATTCACCACGTTTAAGCCGTTCCTCAATCATTTTGCGACGGTCTTTGGAAACCGACCCATGATGAGCCATGGCGATGACATCATCGCCCTCATGTGAGCCGACAAGCATGGTGGTGGAGCCGACCACAGCATCGTAATGCGTGGAGAACCCTTCGCGGCCTTCCGGAGAGCCCAGATCCCGCACAGTGTCGGGATTGGTGCCATGCCGGGTCTGCGCATACAGATCGTTCAAGCGCGCAGTGAGTTTCTCAGCCACACCACGCGAATTAACGAACACCAATGTAGTGCGGTGCGCGAGAATCTCATCCAAAATACTGCGTTCCACCACGGGCCAAATGGAACCGGAGGTACGGTCGCCCGCCGCTCCAACCAACGCGGAGGAATCGAACGCATCACTCGCATCAGAATCGTCCCCAGAAGTGGAAGAAACATCTCTATCATCCACCGGCACAATGCCCCTGCGTTCAGCAAGTCGCTGCATGGCCGGCGTGACACCACTGATATGCGGAGCGGACCGTTCAGCATCCACGCCACCGACACGCTGCTTGGCATTCACGGACTGCAAATCACGCATGTTTTCTAACGGCTCAATCATGCGCAAATCCATTGCAGGCCGCCCACCGGGATTCACGATGGTAACCGGTTGCCCGCCGCCCAGGAATCGCGCCGCCTTTTCAGGCGGATTCACCGTAGCGGATAGACCAATGCGCTGCATATGACGATCGCCACGGCCAGCATCGACGGCGGCATCACCGCCCTCATCAGCATCTGCATCGATTGCATCTCGCTTGCGCGATTCTGTGACAAGGTTCTCCAGCCGTTCCAGACTTACCGCCAAATGTGCGCCGCGCTTGGTGCCCGCCACTGCATGAATCTCATCGACGATCACCGTATCGACAGTGCCGAGAATCCGCCCTGCCTTCGAAGTGAGCAACAAATACAACGATTCTGGCGTGGTAACGAGGATATCCGGTGGATGGGAGGCTATGCGCCGCCGCTCCTGTGCGGTGGTGTCGCCTGAACGAGTGGCGACCGCGATCTTCGGCACGGGCAGCCCTTGCGCCTCGCATTGTGCAGCAATGCCCTCCAAAGGCTGTTCTAGGTTCTTGGCCACATCGGCCGCGAGCGCCTTTAACGGCGAGATATACAGCACACGCACACCGGCACGCCGCGTGCGTGGCACGGTCATCAATCGGTCGATGGCTGAGAGAAACGCAGCCAATGTTTTGCCGGAACCGGTAGGGGCGATGACCAAGACATTGCGACCGGAATGGATTGCCGGCCATGTCTGAGCCTGTGCCTCGGTCGGCTGACCGAAGGCATGCTCGAACCACATCTTGGTGGGTTCGGAAAACAGGCTCAGGCTTTCGTACATATGTACGATTATAGGTCAGCTGAAGTAGGCGATGACTTCTTCGGCGGTACCGTAGGCACTTTGGGCGCCAAGCTTGGTGGCCGCATAGGCGGAGACGTAGGAGCCGATTTGCGCGGATTGCAGCAGCGTATGACCGGCGGCCAAGCCAGCCAGCACGGTCCCCATGAACGAGTCGCCGCAACCGGTGGTGTCCACTGCATTGACTTGCGCGGCGGATACGCGATGCCAACGTCCGTTCTCGATCACCACCGATCCCGACGCACCAAGCGTCACTATCGCCCGGTCGAATCCGTAATCGGTGAATCGTTCGGCGACCTCATACCAGTCGAGTGATTCCACGTCATCATCCGGCAGGCCCAGCAGTTGAGCCACTTCATGCTGGTTGACCAGCAGAATATCCGTGGCTTCCACCAGTTCGTGAGGCAGCTCGTCCATAAATGGCGAGTCGTTGAGCAGCACGGTCACGCCAGCGTCATGCGCGGTCTGCGCGGCGGCGATAACGGTGGCAATCGGGCTCTCCAGACACAGTCCCAATACCGCGCATTCGGCGATGGTCGTGCGATGTGATTGCACATAGCCGGCACTTGCCTTGGCATTGGAACCCGGCGAATAGACGATGGTGTTCTCGCCCTCAGCGCTCACGGTGATTACCGTGGCGCCGCTGGGGCCTTCGACATGCAGGATATCGGCGGTGTCGACGCCGGCCTCATCCAGCTTGCTTAATAGGAAGTCCGCGTTGGAGTCCTCGCCCACCGCGCCCAGCAACTGGACATTGACACCGAGACGAGAGGCGGCAGATGCCTGATTCGCGCCCTTGCCGCCCGGCAGCACTTTCATGGCACCACCATTGACGGTTTCACCTGGCTTGGGTAGTCGTTTAGTGGTTACGGTGTAATCGGCGTTCATCGAGCCGACCACGATTACCGAGCCCGGCGCATCCTTCAGCGCTCTCAATCGCTCCCGTACGGGCTCGGGCATCTGTTCATGTTCTTCTCCACTTATCACCATGGGCTCCAAGCATAGTAGGCGACGGGCCCAAATGCGCATATGATCAGCCGCGCAACTTGCGAAGACGCTCGTGCATGGCCACCATCAGCACCAAGAGCACCAGCAAATACCACGGGTAGAGACTGATTGTCACATATTGCGCGATGATGCCGAACAGTGGCGGCATGAGCAGTGAGCCCACATAGGCGCAGGCCATCTGCACGCCGACGATGGCCTGCGATTTGTCTTCGCCGAAGTAGGCCGGCGTCGAGTGGATGACGCACGGATAAATCGGCGCGCACCCGAAGCCGATGACCACCAGCCCAACGACCACGCCAAGGTGGTGAGGCAATGGCACGAACATGGTGAGGATGCCGGCGAACACCAGCACTTGGCCGAGGCGAATCATGACCGGGTCCTTGAATCGCATGGTCAGAAAGCCGGAAAGCGCACGACCCACGGTGATGCCTACGTAGAATAGGCTGGCCCAGCTGGCGGCGGTGATCTTGTCGATGCCGCTGTGCATCACCATATAGCTGGAGGCCCACAGACCCGCCGTGGATTCGACGGCGCAGTAGCAGAAGAACATCACGAGGATTTCCTTGGCACCGCGAATGGCGAGCACGCCGGCCACGCCGAGCGGTTTGCGTTCAGCAACAGACACCCCTTCAGCAGTGCCAAATCTCTCGGCATTGCCGTCAGATGATGCGGTGTCATCGGTCGATTCGCCGACCGCAATTGCGCCACGTTTCTTCCACAGTGGCAGGCTCAGCACCAGGATGACGGTCAGCATCACCTGCAGGATCGCGATGTACCGATAGCCCCACGGCCAACCTTGGCCTTGAGAGAGCGCATAGCCCATGATGTAGGGGCCGACCGATGCGCCGACGCCCCACATGCAGTGCAGCCAGCTCATATGCCGGCTTTCGTAGTGAATGGCTACGTAGTTATTGAGCGCCGCATCCACTCCGCCCGCGCCAAGGCCGTATGGTATGGCGATGGCCAACAGCACCCAGTAATTCGAGGTAACGGAGAAACCGGCCAAGGCCGCCGCAGTCAACGCCACCGAAACGGCGGTGACCTTGCCTGCCCCGAATTTCAATGTCATTCGGTCCGAAAGCAGCGCCGAGACGATCGTGAACATGGAAATCACCGCGGAGATGCCGCCGGCCCACGCCACCGGCACGTTCAGATCCTGGCTCATGGTGGGCCATGCGGATCCGAGTAGCGAATCCGGCAATCCCAGACTGATAAACGCCACATAGATGACGGCAAGCAACAGACTGGCCATGTCCCATCTCCCATTCACAGTACGGCACCGGTTGTGATAACGATGTCATCAGTCTATCGAATAGCGCTTCAGCAACACGCAAACATCACAGTTTGGAGTCTTGCCCGCAGTACACCGGCGTGGAATCGGCTACGCCGCGCGGGTCAAAGCCGATGATGTCGTAGTTGTCCTTGAGATAATCGGCGGCGGTGCACTCGATGAAATCCTGATGATATACCGCAGCACCCTCTGACGAAATAGCTGTCCGCCAAAGACGGACTGAGGGGAGAGAAATACGAGTAGCCCGCTACCACCCGAGGCCTCTCCCCCAGTCAGCTTCGCTGACACCCCCTCATCAGAGGGAGCTTGAGATAGGACGGTCAGGTATCGATCTTGGAGCGGTCGAAATCGTCGGCGTTGTCGACGATGAACTGCTTGCGCGGCGGCACGTCGTCGCCCATCAGCAGGCTGAAGATCTCGGATGCCTGGGCGGCGTCCTCCATGCGGATGCGGCGCAGCATACGCGTGCGCGGATCCATGGTGGTGTCCGCCAACTGGTCGGCGTCCATCTCGCCCAGACCCTTGTATCGCTGGATGTCGTCGTTGTATCCGATGTGCTTCTTGTCGAGGTCGGCCAGCTTGCCGGCCAGCTCGTCATCGGAATACGTGTAGATATATTCGCCCTTGTGCGAGCCGGTCAACGCGATGCGGTGCAGCGGCGGCACTGCGGCATACACGTAGCCGTGTTCGATAAGCGGCCGCATGTACCGGTAGAACAGCGTCAGCAGCAGGATACGGATGG
>ENA-OPRR01002295-OPRR01002295.1-human-gut-metagenome-genome-assembly--contig:-NODE-2295-length-12921-cov-3.049122_pt1 | contig 12921 bp, 11 predicted proteins | sample MGYA00241796_ERZ501883 | MGnify/ENA primary metagenome ERZ501883 (study PRJEB25962, sample SAMEA2042406) | human gut metagenome | biome: human gut; feature: human-associated habitat; material: faeces...
GGTATATGGAAGAAAATCTCCGGGAAGATTTGAGCATCCAGGATATTTCTCAGAAGGTGGCTTTGTCCCCCTTTTACTTTCAAAAGGGTTTTGCCATGTTGTGCGGTATGACTGTGGGAGAGTATCTTCGTCAGCGCCGCCTCTCTGCCGCCGGATCTGAGGTCATCAACACAGACCGGAAGATCATCGATATCGCTCTGGAATTCGGCTACGATTCCCCGGACAGTTTTACAAAAGCGTTTACTCGGTTCCACGGGATCACACCCTCCGCGCTGCGAAAAGGCGGGGGCGCGGTACGTTCCTTCGCTCCGCTGCAAATCAAAATTACACTGGAAGGTGGTCAAAACATGGAATGCAACATCATGAAAAAAGAAGCCTTTACTGTGCTCTGCCGGTCTAAAACCTTCAAGTACGAGGACGCCTTCGCGCAGATCCCTCAGTTTTGGGAGGAGCATTACCGTTCCGGTGGTGGTAAAGTGGTGTGCGGGATGTACGGCATCAATCTGGATGAGAGCATGAGTGGCAGTGAATTTGAGTATCTCATTGCGGACGATTACGATCCTGCCAAGGAAGTACCGGAGGGGTTTAGTGTTCGCACCATTCCTGCCCATACTTGGGCAGTGTTCCCTTGTACCGGGAAAATGCCTCAGGCACTTCAAGGGCTGAACCAGAGAATTTTCTCCCACTGGCTGCCCACAAATGCAGATTATAAAATCGCGGCTGGAATCAATGTGGAACTGTACAGCGACGCCAGCAAGTTTGAAAAGGGAACACAGGATCAGGAGTATTACAGCGAAATCTGGATCCCTGTGGAAAAGAAATAAGACCGGTTTTAGCAGGTTAGCCCACTTTCGGATTCCTAAGTAGATCTTCATAGAAAACCAATAGAAGAAAAAACACCCCCAAAAACCACACGCGGCAGTGCGGATCTTGGGGGTGTTTTGGCGTAACAATCTCTATGTGAGGTGGGGAAGTGAAAGACTACTTGCTTTGGTTTTAGGACGCTTGTTGGGTTTTGCGGCGCCTATGTTTTTCGCGAAATGCCGGCAGTGCGGCTCGGCCCAGTTCCGTGACAGGACGCACCCATTTTCCCGAATACATATGTACCTGCATCAGGATGAACCGGATGGGCTCGTCAATGTAGCAGCAGGCGAAAACCAGCAAAAACGGTGCCTTCCACACGAGACCTGTCAGGCAGACACAGGGTAACACAAGGGCGTACATGAAGGAGATCTCCAGAATTGTGCCGTATGCTGCGTCGCCTGCTGAACGGTAGGTGTCGTTCTGGGTCCAGTTGCACATGCGGATCACGGCGGCAACGCTGTAAATCATCAGCAGTCCGGTGCCGATCTCCAACGATTCGCCCGAAAGGCTCATCACAGTCAGCAGGGGACGGTGCACCGCCAACAACGTCACACACAGCACAAAGATGCTGCATCCGCACAGCCGTACCAGCCGTTTGGCGCGCTCGTAAGCGGTATCCAAATTGCCTGCGCCTACGCTCTTGCCCACAAGTACCGATGCCGCGTTGGAAAAGCCGGAGAAGAAGCCAATGACCAGACCCTCCAGTGTGCGGAACACTGCGATAGCGGCAATCGCCTGTTCGGACTGGCGGCCCAGCACGATATTGATGACCATGTTGCCCACACCGATTAAAATCTCATTGCAGAGGATCGGGAAGCACTTTACGAAATAGGACCGCACGAAGTCTCTGTTCCAGCGAAAATGCTTCGTGAAATGAAACAGATACGGATATCCCTGGGCACGGCTGAGGATCAGGATGACCGCCATGTTGACAGCAGCCGCGCAGGTAGTGGCCAAAGCAGCACCCCGCACGCCCATTGCCGGCAGACCGAACTTGCCGTAAATGAACACCCAGTTCAGGCCCATATTGGTTGCCACAGAGGCAATGGCAGCATAGAGCGGAATGCGCACCCGTTCGGTGGAGCGCAGTAGGGCACTCATGGCCATGGAGATCACCTGCATGGGATAGGCGAAGCCCACAATGCTCAGGTAATCCACACCGATTGCCTGAATGGTTGTCTTGTCTGTATAGATGCTCATTACCAGTTCCGGCGCCAGTAGCGCAAGGCAGGTGAAGATAGACGTGGAGGCAAGCATACAGACCAGCGTCAGGCCAAAGGATCGATCGATGCCGTCCTCGTCCTTAGCGCCCCAGTACTGGGAGAAAAACAGCATACCGCCGCCCACGAAGCCCCAGTAGCCGGAGAACATCAGCGACGAAAACTGGGCGCAAAGACCCACCGCGCCAACGGACGGTTCGCCCAGCGGGGCGATCATCATGGTGTCCACCATGCTGCCCGTTGTGGTCAAAAGGTTTTGCAGCGCAACGGGGATGGCGATCACCGCGAGGTTCCGCAGGAAAGTTTTCCAGGGAAACCCGGATTTTGTTTTCAATACCCTCTCTCCATTTCCATTGAATTTCCGCGTAAGTATAGCACGAATCTGCCGAAAACGCAACGCCGTACCGGTGTTGAAAATGCAGACTAACGGGACATATTTTACCTTTGCCGTCAAAACAATATTTGCCAGCTATCACAGGTTCAATCAGTGGCCTATTTGGTCCGCGTTGTCACGAACCACTTTTATCCCCGGGCTTTTAAGTCCTCTAGGATACGATTGAGTACCTGTGCGGCATTTTGGGGTTTCAGACAGACAAAGCTTGCCAGTTCCGGATGATCCTTGGCGTTGACAATCAAAGAGTTTTTTCCCTTGGTAGTGAAGGGCTCCAAGTCCTTCAGAGTGACTCCTCCCTGATTGGAGCCGGACTCCCGGTACAGGATGCCGCTGGTAAACAGTAGAAATCCGTTTTTGGCGTTTCCAGTTACCGTGGCGTCGTATAGCGCCAGCACGTAGGGGATCAGTTCCCCCTTGGGGTCGTCTCCGTAGCTTTTCAGGGCGTTGCGCAGTTTCTTTTCCGGGATGTCGGTAAAGGCTGTGTAGAGATCCACAGGTTTGTATTCGTCCATCAGTTGCTGGATGACCTGGGCCATAGTGACCTGGGATTCCGGCTGTTCCGGTTCCTCCGGGGTGGGGGAGGGTTCCTCCTGCTGGGGCTGGGGAGGTGTTCCCTTGGTGGGGTCTACGGTTTCTCCTCCGAAAACGTCCACAATGACTTCTAGGGCTGAGAAGTCATCTACCTCTTCCGGGAGGTATTCTAGGTTTTCCAAAAACTCGAGGAAAAAGGCGTTTATCTCGTCTTGGGGATTATCCAACTCTTCCGACAAATTCCGCAGCTGATCCCGGTATTCGGTAAGGGAATGATTTCCAATATCGGTGACCTTCCACAGCGTGTAGGCTTGCCGGGTAAACCCATTTTCACTGCCCAGATTGGTTTTTAGGAGTGGGTAGGCCTGGGCAAACGCGGCAGAACAGGCAGGCCACTGGCTGAACGCTGCCTGAGCGCAGCAAGCCATGTAACCCATGAAACCGTCCAAAAACAGGAAGGATGCATAGGTGCCGCTAGTTTCCCCATAGTAAGTTTTGCTGTTTTCCCGCAGCTCCTTGGTGACAGCCTTGCCTCGATCATAGTCCCCTGTGTTGGCGTAGATCCTTCCTTCTAGGAAATACCATTGGAACATTTCCCTGCTTTCAGGACCATAAATCCGGAGAGTCAGCTGACGGCCTTCCTCCACCAGGGCATAGAGAGCATCCTTTTCCTCCTGGGTAAATTCAGCCGTTTGGACACGCTCTCTCAGCTCCTTCTGGATCTGGGTAAGACGTGTGTCCATGGGCTGGGTCTTTCCGGACTGAGGCGATTCCCCCTGGGGTGCGCGCTGGTTCCATGTTTGGGCTTCCTGAGGAAGATCCATCAACTCATAGGCTTCCCCTAACAGCTGGGCAGTTCGGGAGGCATATGTACTGTTTCCGCTCTGCTGGAACATTGCCCAAAGGGGCTCCGCTTGCTTTACGAACTCTGTCAGGTTCATGCGGCAGAACATCACATACTGATACTGTTCCAGTACGGTATACATGGCGGGAAAGTTGCCCAACTGTTCCATCCGCAGCAGGGCGTCCGCGAGGATTTTCTGGCTCTGCTCCGGGTAAGTGGCATAGTAGAGACCAACGCCGTTGTATCCATCCACCAGGGCCTCCAAGACGCCGCCGGACCAGCTTTGCGCTGCCCGCTCCTTGAGAAGGCCAATCACGGCAAAGTAGGTGTCTAGGTCCAGCCTTTTGCGCATGGCCATCAGCGGGTTGTCTAGCTCGTCTAGGACCCAGTCGACACAGGCTGCCTCTTCCTGGAAGGTTTGCAACGTGAGGCTGACATATTTTTTCGGTGCGGAGGCAAAGTCCAGAACAGGTGCAGGTTGTTTCTGGACAGCAACAGGCTTCCGGATGGCCAGGGCACGACTGAGAGATGTGGGGCAGTACTGCCGCAGCACCTCACCCACCTTGCGCATTAGGTGGAAAGTGACACCGTCCTGGGTCAAAATAAAGGAGAACCCGCACAGCCGCTCTAGCAGCGTGGGTGAGAGGGGCACACCGGCCTTTTGAGCAAAGGCCAGGGCCTCATCCTGGGTCCACTCTCCCAAAACCGCCAGCAGGTAGCAGGCAGTCTTTTCCTCTTCGGACATGTAACGTACCACCCGCTCGTGAAGGGTGGAAGGCGCTACAGTGTCGGAGACGGTGCCCTCTCGCAGGTATTGCTCCAGGTAAAGATCCAAGCTCACAGGCAGGCCGTCGCTGAGGGCACAGATCCGCTCTCGGGCTGCTGGGTCTTCCACACCGGCGGAGCGGAGAAACTCTTGGGCGTCGCTGTCTGCCAGAGCTCCCAGCAGATACTGGTGCAGCACGTTGTTCCAAGTGCCGGGTCCGTCCAACTGGGGCCATTTTAACTTTTCCCGTCCTCCCAGGACCCACAAAGTGTTGGGCAGCCGAGGAATAAGCCCCTGTGGTCCCCGAAGCCACAGGTCGCTTTGGAGTGGCTCTCCCACTCCGGCAAACTCATTGACTAGTTTTTCGTAGGTGTCCAGGAAGATCACAAAGGGCTGTTTTTCCTTCTTTAGGTTGGCCCGAAGGTCAGAGGCGAAGTATATAGGCAGCTGGTCGCGTAGTTGCCGGATGTCCATAGATTCGAAAGATCGCAGCAGCTGCTTTTTGTTAGAGAACAGATTCCGAACTACGGCTACACCCTCGTCCACCAGTTTCAGAATGCCGCTGATCATGCTGGTGCCGGGGATCATGGAGGCGGCGTCGCAGAGAAAATTCAGTACCTGACTGCCTCCTACGAAAGATTCGATCTCTGCCTGGTCACCGTCCTCCCCGATCCTGCAGAGAAAGGTGTAGCAAGCCACATCAAACAGGGGAAACTGGAAGTTCCAAGTTTGGGACAGCTTCTTTTTCAGCAGGCCCATCATCCGGTAAGGTTCTCGGCGCTCTACAAAGTCAAAATCCAATTCCACATATTTGGCAGTGGGGCAGCGTTCTTGCAGTTCCTTCACCAACTGACTGTGCAGAGAGGTTTTGCCGATGCCTCCCACTCCGTAATAGTGGAGCACCATGGGCTCCTCCACCCCCTGCTGAGCGGCGGAAAAAGCCTGCCAGAATGCCTGACGTGGTTCCACCCGGTCCACAAAGACCCGTTCGGCTTTGGGCTGCTCCAAATCATCCAGTATGAATTTCATGGTTGTTTCACTCCTCTATGTTTGTTGTCTGCCGTGTGGGGGGAAGTTCCTTTTTAGGCGAACTTCCTACGGAGAGGGGGATGTTATGCCTGAGGGACGTTATTGCAGACCCATTCGTACCATGCCTAATGCCATTGTTCGGCCAATTCTTCGTTGAGCGGTCCGATGATTTTTTCGTCTTCCTCATCCTGGAGGGCCTGGAAATATTCCGGGCTGGAGGGTAGAACTTTTGCCTTTCTCGCCGCTTTCATGGTTGCAATAATTATAAATCAAGTTGGTTTTCTGTGCAAGAAATATAGAAGTTTTTCTATATTTTCTTAGAAACAGTGGGAAGTGAGTGTGAGTGATCTTTCAGAATATTCTCCGGGGAAAAAGTGAGCAACCATGGGGGCGTTGCCGAAATGTGGAATGCTTTTTTGTCAGGATCGTGTTCTCTAATAAAAAACTCCACCCTGTTTGGGGTGGAGTTTCGCGTCCGTAGATGAGAAAAGGTATTTGAATTGTAAAAGATGGGGGAGAGGCATTCAGTCCGAAAGGGTTACCGATAGATCCCCGATGCGAAATCATTAGGACATAAATAGCCGGTGTGATTTTTTAGCACATAGACATCACATCTGAGATTCGCTTTTCTTTTTATAAAACCGGTATGCGAGAATACACAGGATAATTTGAGCCACTGAAGAAATGGGGGTTCCCAAACCGATGTGGAACAGAGACGCTCCGTCGATTTGACTCATCAGGTAAACCGCAGGGATTCTCACGCAAAACGCGCCAACTACCCCTTGTACCATGACAAACACGGTCTTTTCGCAGCCATTAAAATAGCCCACAAAGCAAAAGAGAACCGCAGTGAGCAGACAGTCGATGGCGTAGGCTTTCAAATAATTGTGGGCGTAGGCGATTACTTCTCCCTCACTGGAGAAGATGGCGGACAACAAATTGCCCGCGAAAAACGCGATGCATCCCATGATAAAACCGGCAACCAATGCTGTCTTGATCCCATAAAACAGGGCTTTGCGGGAGCGTTCAAATTTTCCGGCTCCGTTGTTCTGTGCCACAAAGGCAGAAATGGCCTGCATATAGGCGGAAGCTACCAGCATCAGAAAGACGCAGACCTTCTCAGCAACACCAACAGCGGCAGATTCCCTGACGCCCATACTGTTGACCACCACTTGAATAAAAAGAAAGGAAAACTGAACCAGCAGTTCCTGCAAGGCAATGGGCACACCCACCAGCAAAATCCTTTTTAAGCAAGCCGGATCAAACCGAATGTATTTTTTAGAAAAAGTGAAGGGCAGACTCTTTTTGCCAATAAAGTAAAGGGAAAATACCACGCTGATCCCCTGAGCAGATACGGTTGCAATGGCGGCGCCGGCGGCGCCCATGCCAAAAACCGCCACCAGCAGCAAATCTCCAAAAATATTGATGGCACAGGCAATGGCAACCGTAAGGAGTGGTGTTTTGGAATCGCCAATGCCGCGAAAAACGGCACCAATCACATTGTACGCGATGATGAAAACAGTGCCGATCCCACAAATCCTCACATAACCGCTGGTCTGTGAAAAGGCCTCTGCTGGTGCGTGCATAAAGCTGGCCAGTGTGTCGCTGAAGGGAACCACGAAAGCGGTTACCACAACAGCAAGCACCGCGAAAATTGCAATACCGGTTCCGATACCTTTTCCAGCTTTTTCGGGTTTTCCAGCTCCAATACAATCCCCAACAAAGACAGTCACGCCCATGGAGAGACCAGTGATGACCATGGTAATCATGTTAAAAAGCTGACTGCCGGAGGCCACACCGGATTGCTCAAAGGTGTCCGCAAACTGCCCTACGATAATCAGGTCTGCCGCACCGTACATGGCCTGTAAAAAAAGTGCCAGCAGAACTGGAAACGCAAAGGAAATCAGGGACTTTAAAATGTTTCCCTGAATCAAACTATGTTCTCTTATCTGGTTCATGGAGTCCTCCTTATTTTCCAAACCATTGGGTTGCGTACTGCGCCACAGCGGGAATGATCTTTTTGATTTCCAGATAACTGGTATTCAAGCAAAGGTCATACCCTCGCATGTCGCCCCAACGGTAAGAACACAGAAAATCGTGGTTCTTAGCGCGGAGCTTGTCCACCTCTTTGATCTGCTTTTCGTATTCTTTATCAGAGCGGTTCATATTTTCCGTTTCTCGTTCCCTGCAGCGTTGAATACGGGATTCCAACTGGGCGTACACAAAAATCCGCAGTGGGTTCTGATCAGCCAGAATCACATTGGCGTTGCGTCCTACAATGACGCAGTTGCCTTTTTGGGAAATCTTTTTGATCAGTTCTGTTTGCTTTGCCAGCAAGGTTGTGGATAGATTGGAAACATAGGAGACCTGAGACAGGGGCCTTCCAAAAATAAGAGGATACTGGGGTGTTGCAGCGCCCCGCTCCAGGATCTGCTCTAAATAAGATTCTTCCATTTCGGTGGACTGGGCCATGGCGGTGAGTATCTCCCGGTCGTAATACCCATACCCCAGAGCATCCGCCAGACGCTTACCTACCTCTCGTCCGCCGCTGCCGAACTCTCTGCTGATTGTAATAATGTTCATTAGGATCCTCCTTTGCTGCAAAAAAATAGAGCTGGATAAGAGAAGCAGGAATTCCACCTGCCATCTTATCCAGCTCGCAACTTCATACGTGTTGCTCACCCTCCGATGAACGACTTATTTATACCATGGTTTCAGTTCCTTGTCAACACCATAGTTTTTTCAAATACCGGTTTGCGTTGGGGTGGTATCAACTAACTACCTACTGGGAAATTTTCCGGCTGTTCTCCGGAAGGTTACCCTAGAGGGGTGGTCAGGCTGTCAGAAAAAGGCTGGGTATAGTGCTGATCGATGGCAGCCATGCCGGCCTGTGCATCCCGGTTGAGTAAGGATTGGTAAATGGTTTCGTGGCAGTCCACCAGTGTTTGCCATTGGGCATCAGTGGCGGCGGTCAAAACATTTTCAATGGCTGCCTCGCAGAGACTGGAGACTGCTTTTTGCAGGACCGCAAAAAGTCGGTTCGCGCTGCACTGGATGAGCGCTTCGTGAAAAGCGGAATCCAGTGTGACCCGCTTGTGGCCGGTGGCTTGTCGCATGCTTTCCACCAGTTTGCCTAGGGGTTCCAGAGTCTGACGCCACTGGGCCTGGGCTGCGGCTGTGGTGCAATCTGCCGTTTGGATAGCCAAGAGTAAGGATTGCATTTCCAGTCCTCGACGAAGCTGCTGTACCTCATCAAAGTTGCTCTGTTTTAAAAATAGCAGCATGGAAAAAACACTGCTGAAACTCTCGCCGATCTGGTTGACCAGAAAATTGCCCTTGCCATGGACACAGGAGATCAATCCCATGTTTTCTAGGGTGCGCAGCGCCTCCCGGATAGAGTTGCGGCCCAGTCCCAGAGTTGCCATCATTTCTCGTTCAGAGGGCAGTTTGCCGCCAAATGCCAGTTGTCCGTCTTGTACCAGTTGCTTGATGTACGCTATAACCGTGACGTATGCTTTTTCCTTTGGGTATTCAGTTTCCACAATCTCACCTGCCCATCGTTATTGGACGATGCCCCGGATCTTTAGGTAGGCTAGAATCACCTCTACGGTACCTTCTACCCCTAAGATCCCGCTGTCCAGGCAGAGGTCATAGTCAGCTGAGGCGCCCCATTCCTCTCGAGTGTAGTATCTGTGAAAAGCCGCGCGGTCACTGTCTGTTTGCTGGTTTCGTTCCATGGCTTTTTTCAGCGACAGACCGTAGTCCTGCATCGTCCGCTGGGCCCGAATGTTCTCATCAGCGTGGAGAAAAATACTGACTGCCCGCTTTTCTCCCCGGAAGATGTGACCGCCGCAGCGGCCGATCAAAACACAGGAGGTTTTGCTGCACAGCTGCCGGATCCTCCGGAAGGGGATGTGTCCCATATCTTCTTCCACATTGCTGGTTGCAATGGCGTACAGCAAGTCGTCCACTGGCTGTTCTTCGTAAAAGGACTGGACCTCTTCGTAATCCGGCGTTCCTTTTGCGATCTCCATCAGTTCTTGCCGCCCATAGTAGGGAATACCAAGTCGTTGAGCCAGACGCATGCCGATTTCCCGTCCTCCGCTGCCGGCCTGTCTGCCAATGGTAATAATAAAGTTCTCCATCATGCGATCCCTCATTTCCATCACATAAATTGCGCAAATACAGAGGCACTGACCACAGTCAAAAGACCGGCGACTGCAATGGCCAGACTGCTCATTGCTCCCTCAACCGGACCCATCTCCATGGCTTTGGAGGTTCCGATGGCATGTGCCGCGGTACCCAGCGCCAGACCTTTGGCAATGGGTTCTTGAATCCGGAACAGCTTGCAAACGATTTCCCCAATGACGCTGCCCAGCACACCGGTAATAATAATGACCGCAACGGTGATAGTCACAATTCCACCCAGTTCTTCCGATACGCCCATGCCGATAGCCGTGGTGATGGATTTGGGCAGCAGTGTCACATACTCTTCGTGGGAAAGCTGGAAAAGCTTGCACAACAGCAGCACGCTGACCATACTTGCCAACACGCCGGAGACAATGCCTGCTGCCACGGCCACAAGATTCTTCTTTAAAAGGGAAAGCTGTTCATAGAGCGGAACAGCCAGACAAACTGTGGCTGGCGTTAACAGATAACTGATATATTGACCACCAACGTTGTAGCTGTCATACTCGATATGGAAAATGGACAACACCCCAATGACGCACAGAATGCCGATCAGCAGGGGGTTAAAAATTGCCTTTTTAAACTTTTTCCGCAACAAAAGACCAACTTCATAGGCCAATAAACTGATTGCCGCACCAAAAAATAGAGAATTTGTAAACACTTTTACGCCTGCTTTCCTTCCTTTTTCTTTTTCTCAGCCCGGATAATTGCCTGTGTCACGCGACCAGTCACAGCCATGACGATCACGGTGGTGGCAACGGTAATGATACATACCGGCAGCCAAATGGGCTGTAACACGCCCCAGGATTCCAAAAGTCCTGCCCCCGCCGGAATAAACATGACCGGCATAATTTCAATCAGGAAAACAGCGGTCTCTTTGACATGCTCTACCTTCACGAGACCCGATCGCAGCGCAATCAACATCAGCACCAAACCATACACGCTGGCCGGAATGGGCAGCGGAATGAGTATATGGAGCAGTTCTCCCAAAAATGTGATGAGTAAAATAATGCTGAACTGTTTGATAAATTTCACAAGCGTTCCTTCTTTCAACTGGTACTACCAGTTGAATTATAAAGTCTTATTTGAAAATGTCAAGAAAGAAAATGCCATTTTCTGAGAAATGATTGCGCATCTTGGTTGGGGCAGGGGACGCTGTGTTTCCTGTCCCAGGATGGGAAAGGACATAGAAAAAGGGATGAGACAACCTCGTCCCATCCCTTTTAGACTGCCTTATTTTCGCAACACCTTTTCCATGGCCTTGCCTTTGGCCAACTCATCCACCAGCTTGTCCAGGTAACGGATTTCCTGCATCAGCGGGTCTTCGATGGCCTCTACCTTTACTCCGCAGATGGATCCGGTGATCAACTTCCGGTTTGGGTTGGGAGCAGGGGCATTTCGGAAGAAATCTCCGTAGGTGATGCCGCTTTCCACCAAAGAGTTCAACTCTTCCTGACTGTACCCAGTGAGCCAACAGGTGACCTGATCTACCTCTGACCGGGTACGGCCTTTTTTCTCTGCTTTGGCCACCAGAAGAGGGTATATCTTTTTCAGTTCCATTTGAAAGACTTTTTCATTGGTCATAGTAAGTTTCCTTTCCTATGTGAATCGAGTCCATGAATTCTCCAAATTCTTCCTTGGCCAAATACCAGGTTTCCTGGTCAAAGATCACCAGGGTGATCTCCATGTCATGCTCCAGTAGGAAGTCCTCAATGGTTTCCACCGCCACCTTCATTGCCTGGTCCTTGGGGTAGCCGTAGACTCCGGAGGAGATCAGGGGAAAGGCAACGCTCTTGCAGTGATGAGCCACAGCCAGTTCCAGTGAGTTTCGATAGCAGGCGATGAGCAGATGCCGCTCCCCGTGATTGCCTCCTCGCCAGATGGGCCCCACTGTGTGAATCACATACTTGGCGGGTAGAAGGTAGCCAAGGGTGAGTTTGGCTTGGCCTGTTTCACAACCTCCCAGGGTACGGCACTGGGCTAAAAGTTCCGGACCGGCAGCTCGGTGGATGGCTCCGTCTACGCCACCGCCTCCCAGCAGGCTGTTGTTGGCCGCATTGACAATGGCGTCCACATGTAGCTTTATGATATCTCCGCGGATAATTTGAAACGGCATAGGGGTTTCTTCCTTTCAGCGGTCAGTGGGGATGGGCCAGATCGGCGCAAAGGGCTTGGATTTTATCGTAGGCGGTTCCGGAGAGCAAACCCTGACGGTAGTCCTCATACGCCGCACGACACAACTGAGCCAGCTCTGGAGAGTCACCTAGCTGCTGGCCCAATTCTCTGGCCTGGGAGAGATAGAACTGTTCTCTTTCTCTTTGATTCATTGGCACGGCAGCCCACCCCTTTTCATGTTTCTTTCCTGAGATGATGATACCACAGGCGAATGGGCTTCGCAACAGGCGGGGTAGGGGAGAGAATTGGCCGGGCGAGGTTCCTTTTCTGCACTGTCCGGAAAAGATTTGTGCGTTCGTTGTGTTCAAATAGAAAGTATGATAGACTTAACCCATGATTGTAGGTGAGATCTTTAACGATTGCCGAAATGTCTAAGGAATATCTCTCTGTTAATTCATAGAGTCTTAATCACCTCAATGTTCACTTATGATCCATGGAACTTCCGGTTGAAAATACGGTGGTCGACAGCAAGATTTTTGATAGCAAGGGATGAGAGCTATGTATCAATATCGGACCTTAGAGAATACTTCTTATGAACAGCTGGCGGAATGTTTTTGTCTTGCATTTTCGGATTATGCTTTCCCTATGAAATTGTCTCCTCAGCAGCTGCGTGGGATTCTGGAACAAAGCGGCGTTGACCTGACCTTGTCATATGGTGCTTTCACGGAGGACAGACTGGTGGGTTTTATTTTTAATTCCAGCAGTCTGTACAATGGGCAAAAAGCTGTTTTTGACGTGGGTACTGCTGTGATTCCGGAACATCGGGGAAAGGGAGTATTCCACCAAATGTTTCAAGTCATGGAACGCCAGCTTATTCAGAATCAAGTAGAAACCTATTACTTGGAAGTATCAAACAACAACTCTGATTATCTCCAAAAAGCCCGGAAATACGGGCATTTCACGGGATATA
>ENA-OPRR01002300-OPRR01002300.1-human-gut-metagenome-genome-assembly--contig:-NODE-2300-length-12890-cov-3.198364_pt1 | contig 12890 bp, 15 predicted proteins | sample MGYA00241796_ERZ501883 | MGnify/ENA primary metagenome ERZ501883 (study PRJEB25962, sample SAMEA2042406) | human gut metagenome | biome: human gut; feature: human-associated habitat; material: faeces...
AAATCCTTTGTCATGATAAGGATTTTAGATTTCTTTGTTTTCTTATGAAGATGCCACTAAAGGAATGCTCTTTTTTTATATTGGAAAATAGGTAAAAATAGCAAAAACACATGGTGAGAAATTTTTCATATATAAAATAAAATATTCCTAAAACAGCATTTATATACATAAGAGGAAATATTTTATATAAAATGCTAATAATTGTCATATCATGAAAAAATCGTTAACTATTTATGAAAGAATGATAAAATATAGACGAGTAAAGATTGTCAGAGACATATCAACATCGAACTGGTGGCAAAGCATATTGTCAATGACAACTTTGGAAACATGTTTCTTTCCCTGTGTCGCGAGAGGGAGAAGTACTGAAGAATGAATATGGAATTAATGGAAAGTCCCTATAAACGTTTTGGGGATAGAAAGGAAGATCACTTATGTTGTTACTGAATCGTAAAGATATTCAAAGTGTCTTTACAATGAAAGAAAGCATTGAAGCAGTCAAAAAAGCATTTATGTTGTACTCTCAGGGAAAAAGTGAGGTTCCCCTGAGAACCAACATTCAGGCAAGCAAACACAATGGTACACTTTTGTTTATGCCTGCTTATGTTGAGGATATTGACTGTGCCTCTCTGAAAATTGTTAATATTTTCCCAGACAATGTAAAATCTGGTTTGCCCACAGCGCCAGCACAAGTGCTGCTGATTGACGCAAAAACAGGTCTGGTTTCCGCCGTTTTGGATGGTACATATGTGACACAGCTGCGTGCAGGCGCTGCATCTGGTGCCGCGTTTGATGCATTGGCACGTAAGGACGCAAAAGTTGGTGCCTTGATTGGTACAGGCGGACAGGCAGCAACACAGCTGGAAGCAATGCTTTGCGCACGTAACCTGGAAACCGTAAGAATCTTCGATTTGGATCCAGAACGTTTGAATGCATTCGTAGAACGTATGCGTCAGGAATTGGGTTCTTATGGCGCAGAGTTGATTGCCTCTGCTTCTTCTGATGAAGCAGTAGAGGGTGCGGACATTTTGGTTACAATAACACCTTCTCTGAAACCCGTATTTAATGCAGATAAAGTAAAACCTGGCTGTACAGTTAGCTGCGTAGGCGCTTATCAGCCTCATATGCAGGAAATGGATCCTAAGATTCTGCCTCGTGCAAGCAAAATCTATTTTGACTCTCAGTCTGCGGTTTTGGCTGAATCCGGTGATATTATCATCCCCTTGAATGATGGCACCATTTCCGAAAGTGCTTTCACAGGCGAACTTGGCGATGTACTCCTTGGCAACCTGGTAGAACGTGAAAATGATGAAGAAATCATCGTCTTTGAAACAGTTGGTATCGGTACACAGGATCTGATGGCGGCAAAAGCTATTTATGATAAAGCTGTTGCAGCAAAAGTAGGAACCATGTGGGAATAAGGAGGTATTGCATATGCCGCACATTTCTGTAAGTTTATATCCAGGAAGAACAGAAGAAGCAAAAGCTGAAATGGCAAAGAAACTGAATCAATGCCTGGTAGATGCATGTGGCTGGCGTCCGGAAGATATTTCAGTTTCTTTTGCAGAAATTTCTGCAGATCATTTTGTGAACGAAGTTACTCAAAAAATTGCATCAGAAGAACTTTTGATGGCATCTGATTATATCAAAGAATAATAAAGGAGAGATCATACAATGAGCAAATACGGTCCCGAATTTTGGAATGGTGAAAGCGGTGCGCATCGCCGCGTTATGATGAAAGCAGCTGGATATGGCGATCTGGATATTCGTACAAAACCTCATATTGGTGTACCTAACTCTTTTCAGGAAGGTTCTCCCGGAACTGCCCATCTGCGTCAGATTGCGGAAGCGGTAAAACAGGGGATTTGGGCAGCAGGCGGTATTCCTGTGGAATTTGGTATTCCCGCTACATGCGGCAACATCCCCAATGGTGTTGAAGAAATGAAATATGAACAGGTTCTGCGTGACATTGTCTGCATGTCCGTAGAAGCAGTCAGCAAAGTACACCAGTTCGATGGTATTTGTATGATCGCATCCTGTGATAACATTATTGCAGGCTGTTATCAGGCAGCAGCACGTCTGGATATTCCCGCTATGGTTGTTACTGGCGTCTGCCGGCAATTACTGTGGTCAGCAGGTAGTAGAAGCAGACGTAGACGTTGCTCGTTTCAGCGGTAAAAGCAATGAAGAATTGATGGAACTGGAAGAATGTGTATGTCCTACTTGCGGTGCATGTCCTTCCATGGGTACTGCAAATACTATGCAGCTGATGGGTGAAATTTTCAACCTGGTACTGCCTGGCACATCCTGCATTCCTGCAGTAGATAGCCTGAAAATCCGTAAAGCTCGTGAAGCAGGTATGCATATGGTAGAAATGGTAAAACAGAATATGCGTCCTTCTCAGCTGATTACACGGGAAACCCTGCTAAACGCTATCATTTTCGATATGGCAATTGCTGGTTCTACAAATGCACTGCTGCATATTCTGGCAATGGGTTATGAACTGGGCATTGATATCAGCATGGAAGATTTCGAAAAATACGCAAAAGAAATCCGTTGTATCGTAGGTGTTATCCCCAGCGGCCCTTACACAATCAATGATCTGTATCATGCGGGCGGCGCACTGGCAGTTATGAAAATGCTGGAAAGCAAACTGTTCCTGGATGTTCCTACTATGACAGGCACTACATGGGGTGAACTGCTGAAACATGTTCACGCTAAGAGCAGTGATCTGCTGCGTTCTTTGGACAATCCTCTGTATGACCTGCCTGGTCTTCAGATCCTGCGCGGCAATTTGGCACCCAATGGCGCAATCATTCGTCCTACTGGCGTGCCTGAAGAAATGCGTGTATTCCGCGGCAAAGCAAAATACTTCGATAATGACACCAAAGCTTACAATGCAATTGTTGCAGGAGAAATCGTACCCGGCGATGTTATTGTAATGCGTTATGAAGGCTGTAAAGGTGCTCCCGGTATGAAAGAACTGATGCTGTCTAACGACGCTCTGGTTGCACGTGGTCTGCATAAGAGTGTTGGTCTGGTTACAGACGCACGTTTCTCTGGCTTCAGCCATGGCGCTCTGGTAGGTCATGTTTCTCCGGAAGCTTATGATGGCGGCGTAATTGCGCTGGTAGAAGATGGAGACTATGTAACTGTTGATACCATCAAAGGCGTTGTAAATCTGGAAGTTTCTGATGAAGAACTGGCAGCAAGACGTGAAAAATGGGTATGCCCTCCTTTGAAAGAACAGAAGGGTTGTCTGAATATCTTTGCGCGTACTTGCCGTCCTGCCCATGAAGGTGGCGCAATGCAGCCTTGGGATAGAGATGCGAAATAATTTTATCGCAGTCTCTGTTATGTATGAAAATAAATTTGCCGGCCGGAAGGGTATTTCCGCCGGCTAATTTTTCAACCTTTATAAAGGAAATTCTGTTATGTCACATTCCCAAATTTGTATTATGATAACCATCCTGATTTATCTGGGCGCAATGTTATACATTGGTATCAGATGCAGTAAGTCTTCTAATACGGTAGATGATTTTTACCTTGGCGGACGAAAATTAGGGCCAGTGGTAACTGCTATGAGTGCTGAAGCATCTGATATGAGCAGCTGGCTTTTGATGGGATTGCCAGGATTGGCGTATCTTACTGGCTCAGCAGACGCTTTTTGGACAGCAACCGGCTTGGCAATTGGTACATATATCAATTGGCTCTTCATTGCCAAAAGGCTGCGGTGTTTTTCTCAAACATTGGATGCTATTACATTACCACAGTTCTTTTTCAAAAGATTTCGCGGTAAAAACAGGGCAATCAGCGGCTTTACAGCAATCATGATCGTAATTTTCTTCGTTCCCTATACAGCTTCTGGTTTTGCTGCCTGCGGCAAATTATTTGCCAGTTTATTTGGTGTTTCTTACCACTTGGCACTGATTATCAGTGCAATCGTAATTGTCAGCTATTGCACCCTAGGTGGTTTTCTTGCAGCCAGCTTTACAGACCTGGTACAAAGCATCGTGATGACAATGGCAATTATCATCATTTTATCTTTCGGTATTTATACTGCCGGAGGATTTAGCGAAGTGGTAGAAAACGCACAAAGTCTTTCGGGTTACTTATCACTGACACAGACCTATGCTTCAGGAAATGAAACAACGACATATTCCTCATTGACAATTTTTTCAAAATTGGCATGGGGATTGGGCTACTTCGGTATGCCGCATATCTTACTGCGATTTATGGCGATTCAAGATGCAGCCAAACTCCAATTATCCCGTCGGATTGCAGTTGTATGGGTTTTAATTTCCTTGTTTATTGCGATTTCCATTGGTTTGGTTGGTAACGCGATGACCGCCGCAGGTGCCATTCCGGTTTTGGAAGGGGCGGATTCAGAAACATTGATTATTCAGGTTGCCTCTCTTTTGAGTCAGAATGGTGTGATTTTTGCGGTGATTGCAGGATTGATTCTTTCTGGAATATTGGCAGCTACGATGTCAACAGCCGATTCTCAGCTTCTGGTAGCATCCTCCAGTATTTCACAGGATTTACTGCAAGATACATTTCATTTGCGGATTCCCCCTCACAAATCTGTATGGATTGCCAGAGTGACAGTCATACTTATTGCAGTAGTAGGTGTTCTTATGGCATTTGATCCAAATAGTTCCGTTTTTGAGATTGTATCCTTTGCATGGGCAGGATTCGGCGCAACCTTTGGCCCCGTTATACTGCTTTCCCTGTTTTGGAAAAAGACAACGCATCAAGGTGTACTGCTTGGAATGCTGACAGGTGCCGCAGGTGTTTTCGTATGGAAATATTTGATTCGTCCTTTTGGTGGAATATGGGATATTTATGAATTACTTCCGGTATTTTGCGTTTCCATAATTGTCAATATCATTGTCAGTCACCTGACATACACTCCTGATCCAGATGTGGAAAATGATTTTTGTCATTATATGGAAACTGTGAAAAAAGTCTGAATGAAAATAAGCAAATCACAAATTCGAATAAAAAGGAGAGAAAAACAACATGATTACGGTCGGTCAATTAGGTTTAGGCGCTTTGATGCTTGCTTATCTCGGCGTATTTTTCCAGGATGTATGGAAACACAGAAGCGAAATCCACAGTGATGGCCCTCTGAAAAATTTCATTAATGTGGCACAGGGTTATATCACTAATTTTCTGGACACATTGGGTATCGGCAGCTTCGCTCCCCAGACCATTATTTACAAAACGTTTCATCTGGTGAAGGATGACAGTAATGTACCCGGTACATTGAATGTAGCAAATACTATTCCGGTCATGTTTGAAGGTTTTATTTTCCTGACCATTGTTGAAGTAGAAGCATTTACTTTGATTGTGCTGATCATTGCTTCCATTATTGGCGGGATTGCCGGAGCGAAGGTTGTTTCCAAACTGCCTGTAAAAAAGGTACAGCTGGTTATTGCCACTGCATTGGCACTGACTGCAATTTTGATGGCTCTGCGTCAGTCTGGTATGCTGGATATTCTGGGTGAAGGCAATACAGCGCTGGGACTTTCTGGACTTCCTTTGATCGCTTCTGCAATTGGTCTGTTCTTCTGTGGCGTTGGTCAGTCCATGGGGGTAGGCTTCTACGCACCTTGTATGGCGATTGTATACTTTGCAGGTATGGATCCTTTGGTATCTTTCCCGATTATGATGGCATCCTGTGCAGCAGTAATGCCCATGTCTTCCATTACCTACATTAAGTCAGGCAAATATGATAAACTGATGTCCATTCTGATTATGATTAGTGGTGTCTTTGGTGTTGCGACAGCTGCATATCTGGTAAAGAGCATGGAAAAAGATCTGCTGGTTTGGATTATCGTGGGTGTTGTAATTATTGCAAGTATCACTGTATTTAAACAAGCCCTGACAAAAGAAAATACAACAGATATGGCATAATAATCATTTGTAATTGTAGTTTAGTCAAAAGACAAAATAAACTGTAAGGAAAGAGCAGCTATACAAAAAGTGAAAGTGTATCCGCTGTTAGAGGATATTATCAGAAAGGTTTGGTGCCTGTGAAATACAGGTGACAAGCCTTTCTAATTTTTTTAGGCAGTAAGATAAAAATCTTGCTGTCTTTTTTATTGCTGAGAATTGGCAAAGGTGGAAATGATGATTGTTTTTTAAAAAAATACAAAAACAAAACAGTAGGAAAATGCAAAAGTTCGTAGATTGTAACACGAATAACAAATGTGTGAGTTATTCTGGAATGCAGGAGGTGACACGGATGTTAAAAATAGTATATGAGAACTATGCGGAGTATCATGATGATGAAAACTTGGTAGAAGCACTTTCTTCTATTCAATCTTTCTATGGGAAAACTGTGATTATGGCGGCGGAGCAGAGCATTTTGCAAAACGTATTCCCATCAAAGAACAGTATGATACTATTTTTGTGAACCCTCAATATGATATCCCGTTGTTTAAACTGGTATATAATGATTCTGTCATCATTTCTACTCATTGGAATTGGTCTACATTTAAAATCCATGAGAAAACACAAGATCGAATGATCCTTGAAGTTCTTTATAATGTTTCACCGCTTTACCATCTGGATGATGAACAGTGGAATGAATATAAAGAAGATATTACGGCGCATAACAAAATTTGGTCAACGTTTAGCAAGCAGTTCAACATAAAATGACAGCTTTTTCATATTTGGAGGAGGATGGCACTGTGAAGAAAACGGGGTATGGCAATGAGCTGAGTATGATAGTTAATACTCCATATCAATACGAAAAAACAGAAATTCCTGTCTATTCTGCTTTGATAATAGAAGCAGATCAAAGTATAGTTTAGACACCTAAATTAGAGGAAGCACATAAATGACTGTATAAATTATATGTGACTCAAAATAAAAAACAAAATAACGAGAATAGAATGAGTCAAAAAAGCGGTAGAACCTTTTGTGTTTCGTCGCTTTTTTCAGTTGGGATCGAGAACTATATAACGTGTGTCTCTCTTGCAAGTTGAATTTTTTTGTGTTACAGTAAAACATGTAACATATGTTACAAAGGAGAGATGTATGTGAATACCAGACAGGAAAAAATGATGCGGCTGGCTGATGTCGCAAGAAAATACTATATAGAGGATAAAAAACAAAGTGATATTGCAAAAGAATTGGGGGTTTCCCGTCCATTGATCAGCAGGATGCTGACGGAGGCAAAAGCCTTGGGTCTTGTGGAAATCACCATACATGATCCATGGCAGAGATCTGCTGTTTTTCTGGAAAAACTCCAAAAACGGTGGCAGATTCAAGATGCTGTACTTCAGGAAGATTTGGAAGATGATAGAAGCACAAATATTATGCTGTCAGAAAGTACTATTGGTCTTCTGGAAAAAATCGGAGCTAAAAAGATTGGTATTGGCTGGGGACATTTCATTGGGCAGCTAGTTGCTTGGCTGGAACAGCATCCCCAGAGGGATACGGGCATTCAGGATATTTATCCGTTGCTGGGAAACGCAGGTGTTCCCATTCGGAATTATCATTCCAATGAAAATGTTCGAATTCTGGCTGAAAATCTTTCTGCAACACCACATTTTCTCTATCTTCCCGCGCTGCCGGAAAGTTTGGAGGAAAAGAAATTGCTCTGTTCCACAGAATTATATAAGCAGTTTGAAAAAAACTGGCAGGAAATAGATGCTGCATTGGTGAATATCGGAAATTATCCTTCGACTCCAGATTTTGCATCTGGTGTCAGATACGGAAATATGCTTCAGAAAAAAGGAGTATGCGGGAGGCTTTTGGCGTATTATTTCAATGCACAGGGAGAGATTATGGATCCCAGTCAGGATTTTGCTATTCAGGCATCCTTGGAAGCGTTACAGAAGTGCAAAGCTGTTATCGGATTATGTTCCGCGAACACAAGTGTCAAAGCCCTGAGAGGAGCGTTGGAAACAAAGTTGTTTACGCACATCGTAGCACGTACTGAATTAATCAGAGAAGTTTTACAGTAATGAAAAACCGTTCTTGTATATGCAAGAGCGGTTTTTTTGTGATTTTATACAAAAAAGAGATTGACTTTTCTATGTTCTGTAGAAAAAACAACCATTGAACGCGTGTTACAATTGTGCTATTATTAATTATATAAATGTAACATATGTTAAAATTTCTTTTGGTTATGGCTGGGGGAATTAGAATGGTAGTGGACAAAAAAGTTTTCGCGAATATGTTAGTGCAGGCAACGGAATATATGCAGGCTAAAACAGAATATCTGAGCGAGATGGATTCCCGTTTTGGTGACGGAGATCATGGGATCACCATTGGAAAAATTGCTGCATTGATCCAGGAAAAGGTTTCTCAGTGGGAAGAAGCGCAGGATATCAAAAGTTTTCTGGATGATTTAGGCATGGCAATTATGGAGGTGCGGGGAGGTTCTGCTGGCCCTCTGTATGGTACATTGATTGGCGGCCTGGGTGTTGACCTGAATGATGGAGAAAATACTTTGGATGCCGAAGGAGTAAAACGGATGTTTACTGGCTGCCTTTCTGAAATGGAGGATATTACCACAGCAAAAGTGGGGGATAAAACCATGATGGATGCACTGATTCCGGCAGTGGAAGCGGCGAAGAAAACGGAAGGCAGTGTAAAAGATATATTGGAAGCGGCAGCAAAAGCTGCAGAAGGTGGAGCAAAAGACAGTGAAAAATATGTTTCCAAATTTGGCAGAGCAAGAAGCTATAAGGAACAGACCATTGGCACACCGGATGCAGGGGCTGTTTCCACATCCATTTTCATTCGTGGCTTGGCAGATGGTATGAAATAAATCTTTGGAATTTCAAAGGAGGAATATAATATGAAAATGAAAAAATTTATCAACGATCCGGCGAATTTGACAGATGAACTGCTGGATGGTCTTGTTTTGGCAAACAAGGAAATCATCTATCGTGGCGACCAGAATATGATCATTAATAAAGGTCTGGAAAACGCTGATCGTGTAACCATTGTTACACAGGGAGGATCTGGACACGAACCCGCCATTTCCGGCTTTGTTGGGGAAGGTATGGTGGATATTTCCGTAGTGGGTGACATTTTGGCGGCTCCTGGCCCTCAGGCATGTTAGATGCCATCAAATTGGCGGATAAGGGAAAAGGTGTTCTGTATATTGTATTGAACCATGCCGGTGATATGCTCACAGGCAAACTTACCATGAAACAGATCAATAAACAGGGCATCCACTGCATCAAAGTGGTTACACAGGAAGATGTATCCAACGTACCTTGTGAAAATGCTGATGACAGAAGAGGTCTGGTTGGCTGTATCCCTACTTACAAAATTGCCGGTGCTGCTGCCGCAGAAGGCAAAAGTCTGGAAGAAGTAGCAGCCATTGCACAGAGATTTGCTGATAATATGGCTACACTGGCTGTTGCTGTACGCGGTGCAACACATCCTTCCACTGGTGCCGCTCTGGCAGACCTTGGCGAAGATGATATGGAAATCGGTATGGGTCAGCATGGTGAAGGCGGCGGTGGTCGTCAACCCATGAAAACGACCGATGAAACAGCAGAAATTATGGTAAATGCACTGGTGAAAGATATCGGTATCCAGTCTGGTGAAAAAGTAATGCTGATCATCAATGGTTCCGGTGCAACCACATTGATGGAACAGCTGATTGTATATCGTAAGGCAGTAGATGTTTTGAAACAGCAGGGAATTGAAGTTGTTGCGAACTACGTTGGTGAAATGCTTACCGTGCAGGAACAGGCTGGTTTCCAGATGTTTATGGCTCGTATGGATGATGAACTGCTGCGTCTTTGGAACGCACCTTGCAACACACCTTACTTGAAAAAATAATCCTGAAAGGAGCCTGAAATTATGGCAGATAATATTGGAAATAAAGCGGCACATGATTACCATCTGGATATTGCTCCCGTTCAGGATGGATTTTATGTAAAAGGTGCTGCACATTGTGACTGGGGAATGAAAAACCGATTGGCGAAAATTTTCCAGCCTAAATCTGGGAATACCGTGATGCTGGCTTTTGACCATGGCTATATTATGGGGCCTACGGCTGGGCTGGAACGCATTGATCTGGTGGTACCTCCGTTAGCACCTTATGTGGATGTACTGATGGGAACGAAAGGGGTTATTCGTTCCTGTGTTTCTCCGGCATCTCCAACAGCTACCTGTGTAAGAGTTACATATGATACAACAGTTTTGTTTGATGAAATGTCAAATGGCGGCGGCATTGCCTGTGATATTGAAAATGCTATCAGAATGAATGCGGACTGCATGGCAGTACAGACCTTCATTGGTGCGCCGGGGGAATCTCGCTCTTTGGAACTCCTTGCCAGAATAGCAGATGCCGGTACGAGATATGGCATTCCTACATTGGGCGTTGTAGCGGCGGGAAAACAGATGGAACATACGGAAAAATTTTTCCAGCTGGCCACAAGAGTATTGGCGGAAAATGGTGCTAATATTGTGAAAAGCTATTATTGTGAAGGTTTTGAACGTGTAGCGGCGGCTTGCCCTGTGCCCATTGTTATTGCAGGAGGCAAAAAACTGCCGGAATTGGAGGCTTTGGAAATGGCATACAGAGCCATCAACGAAGGTGCTCATGGTGTGGATATGGGCAGAAATATCTTCCAGTCCGATTCTCCGGAAGGGATGGCGGCAGCCATTGGTAAAGTGGTGCATGAAGGCTATACGGCAAAACAGGCATATGAAGTGTACGAAGAAATCAAAAACAGCAAATAAAGGAGGTCTTACATATGGCAGCGGAATATATGCACATCGGAATCCCTATCACAAATAAAAAGCCTGGTATGGTATATAATGAAGGCGCTAAGTTCTGGGTAAGCAATGTAGACGATTATGATTATAAAATCGAATATTTGAAATTTGAAGAAGGCACACCATTCCCTGAAGAAATTCATCGTAATCCTCATGTGGCTTATAGAGTGGATGATCTTCAGAAATATATTGATGATGCGGACAGCGTGATCTGTGGCCCTATGGATGTCAGCGAAACAGCGCGGATTGCTTTTGTATGGAAAGACGGAGCAATGATTGAGCTGTACGAAGAACATTAATTTTCAAAAAAAGAAAAACGTGATGCTTCCACTTAGTGGAGGTATCACGTTTTTTTGCGCTTGAAGGGTTTGATAAATAGCGTGTTGCTTCGTCCAGTAGGGGACATATTGTTTGAACAGGGCCTAAGAAATTGGTTAAGACTAAATACAAAGTGTTGCGGGAAGTTTGAAAAATGATTTCGATATATTTATGTTTTGAAGTATGGCAGTTCAAAAATATGGTGAAAAATTTTTAGATTTTGAAGTGATTTGAAATTGCTTGCAAAATATCTTTGATATTTTGTTTGCAATCTTTTTTTGCATATGAGATATTTACTGAGAAAACTGATTCGTCAGATTATACTAATTGGGAACGAGAAGTGTTTTATTCAAATATACCAATGAATTTTAGAGAATTTCTGTGATTACACTCCTTTTCTTGTCAAAAATATATCAGATGGACGTGGATAAAAACAATATATGAAAATTTGTGATGGAAACATATGCAGATAATTTATGAAAAAGATATACAGCTTTTCATGAGGTGACATTGGCAATAACTATCAAGGTGTATAAAAAAGTTTGATACAATATTCGTTTTGTTTGCAATATTGATAAGGTTTCTTTACAAAGGCATAATCATAAATCACAACAAAAACCGAGCCAACCTACACTAAAACGTCGCTTTTTTCAAGGAAAAGGCGGCGTTTTTTTCATGGCCCGATTTTGGAAAGGAGTGGTGCTGACTTAATACTAAAACGAAAGGGGGAATATTTTAGCTGGCCGGGCCGGGAGGTCTGGCCTTTTTTCATCTCACGAAAAAGGAGGTTAGCCAATGGCAGATGAAAAAGTAAACATGAGCCCGGAGGAAAGGAAAACCCCGGAAGCTCCGGCCCCGTCCGGGCCGGGCGATCCGCCCGCGCCGGAACACACCGAGGGGCCCGCTGTCCCTGGTGGGGATCAGGCGGCCCCCGCTCATGTGGGACCCGCCACGCCAGAGCAGTCTGTTATCCCCGGTATGGGTGAGGACGCTCCCGCGCCGTCCGGCAAGGTAATCAACCTTTCGGACATCCAGGCCGCTGATAAGGGTAGCAAGGAGGCTTCTGCTCCCGCCCCGGACAAGAAAGCGCCGGAGGCGGATAAGCCGCCGAAGCGCCGGGGCCGCCCCCCGAAAGCAGATAAGGACAAGGACGCAGCCCCGAAGCCCAAAGCTCCCGCACAGAAACCGGAAAAGGCGGTCAAAAAGGAACCGGAGAAAAAAACGGCTCCAACGGTGCAGACTGCTCCCACTCCGAAGGAACCCGAAAAGCCGAAGGATGCACCACGCCGGGGCAAGGAGCAGATCGTCTATATCAAGCTGAACGAGCTCTACGCCTTCAAGAACCATCCCTTTGAAGTCCGGGATGATGAAGAAATGCGGGCTATGGTGTCCAGCGTTAAGGACAAGGGCGTGACCCAGCCCGCTATTGTTCGTCCCCGTGAGGATGGCGGCTATGAGATAGAAATTGCATATACCGGAGGATAAAAAACGCTGCCGTTGCAGGAACACTCATTCCCACAACGGCAGTTTTCATTTTCTCTTGCGCCGGAAGTTGAAAGGGCTGTTCTTGATGTTCGGGGATTTTGACAGTATCCTTTTCAATATCTTCTGTTCATCCGGCGGCAGCTTGTAAAAGCGCATGGCTTCCGTCACCGCTTCGCCGCTCAGGTTCATGAAGGTCTGCGGCTTGACTAAGAGCACCTTTTTGCCATGCCACATCCCCGTTCCGGTCAGCGCCTGGCACTGCTTGTCGAAGGCGGCGTGGTCCCGGTATACATGCTCCCCGGCGGGGGTGAGGCGGAGCATTACCTGGC
>ENA-OPRR01002304-OPRR01002304.1-human-gut-metagenome-genome-assembly--contig:-NODE-2304-length-12883-cov-2.945900_pt1 | contig 12883 bp, 10 predicted proteins | sample MGYA00241796_ERZ501883 | MGnify/ENA primary metagenome ERZ501883 (study PRJEB25962, sample SAMEA2042406) | human gut metagenome | biome: human gut; feature: human-associated habitat; material: faeces...
CGGGCCCAAGTCCTCCCAGCGATGCTCGCGCTGCAGGTCCTGGTAGCCGGGCAGGCGCTTCATCATGGAAAGGACCATGGCAAACATGTGCTCGCTTACGGCTTGGCCGTAGGCGCCCACCGAGCAAGACAGTTTGGCGTCGGCCGGCACGGTGCCGGCGGCAAGGTAGTCGTCATAGCCGGCGGTCTGCAATTGCAACAGCTGGAGGTGCTTGCACGCGGTAAGCAGGGCAGGGTCAATGTTGCCCAAGATCACGTCGGCATCGGCGACCTGCTCGCGCGTGGCGGCGTCGGCGCTCGTGTAGATAAAGTCCTCGCCCGGAGCGCTCGACTCAAGAATTACGCGATGACGGTCGTTGACGGGCAGCAAAACCAGGATGTTCACAAGCAGTCCTCTCCGCTCGACCTACCAAAAGGGGCAGGTTAATTTTGGCGGGTTTTATCAGGCAAAACGTTTAAATAAAACGCCGGATGCAAGACGAGCGTGCCCGTCAGCATCCGGCGCATCCACGGCTACCAGCTCAGCAGTTCGTAGCCGTCCTCGGTCACCACGATCTGTACCTCGCACTGGGCCGAATCGCTGCCGTCCTTGGTGCGCACGCACCAGCCATCACCCTTGCTGATCTTGATGTCGGGCGCTCCGGCGTTGACCATGGGCTCGATGGTAAAGACCATGCCCGGCGCCATGATGGTGTCTACGTCGGGAGCCTCGGTAGTAAAGCCCACAAACGGGTCCTCGTGGAATTCCTTACCGATGCCGTGTCCGCCGTACTCGCGCACCACGCTAAAGCCGGCGTCCTCGACCGTCTTTTGTACGGCCTCGGCCATCACGGACAGCGGCAGCCACGGCTTGACGGCGGCCAGACCCGCCTCCACGCTGGCGCGAGTGACGTCGACCAGACGCTGGCGCTCGGCCGAGACCTCGCCGATGCAGAACATACGGCTCGAATCACTAAAGTAACCGTCCAGGATCGTGGAACAGTCCACGTTGATGATGTCGCCATCGTGCAGCACGTCCGTATCGCAGGGGATACCGTGGCAGACGACGTCGTTGATCGAGGTGCACACGCTCTTGGGATAGCCCTCGTAGTTGAGGTCGGCCGGCGTGCCGCCGTGCTCGACGGTGTAGTCGTAAATCATCTGGTCGATCTGGTTGGTGGTCATGCCTGCAGCGATATGCTCGCCCACATAATCGAGCACGCCCACGTTGATGGCGGCCGAGCGCTTAATGCCCTCGATATCGGCGGGCGTCTTGTAGAGCGTGCGAGGCAGAACCTCCCAGCCCTCTTCCCACAAGCGCTCGAGGCGCTCATCAAAGGCGCTATGGCATTTCTTGTATTTCTTGCCGCTGCCGCACCAGCAAGCGTCGTTGCGGCCAGGCACGGGTCCTTTGTCATACATGGCTAACTTCCTTTCATCCGCAGCTAGTATAGCCCACCCACGCGTCCATAAAAGTTGCGGTGACATAGTTCCGATTTAAGCGGTTTAACAGCATAAATAGGAACTATGTCACCGCAACTGATGGAGCGGGATGGCGGACACTGGCTGCTGCGTGGTTTTGCTAGTAGCTCACCTGGCAGGGGATGCCGAGGGCTTGGACGCGCGCGGCAATGGCGTCGAGCACCTCGGGCGCTGCTTTGGTAAGGCCGGCGATCGGTGTCTCGCGCGCCACCGTGTAGATGGTCGCTTCTTGTGGGCGAATGCGCTCAAGCGCCGCGAGCCAGGGGCCGACGTACTCCTCGCCGGTGTTATCGATAGACTTGCCCCGGTACTCGCCGGTCAAAAAGATCGTCTGGATAATAACGTGACCGTCAAAGCTTGCGAACGTCTCGATCTGGTGCTCGATGTCGTAGGGGCCAACGGGCTGGTCGAGCAGCTGGATAAACGCCGGGTCGACGGTATCGAGCTTGAGGATGTTGTCGTCGACCATCATGAGCGCGTCGTGCACCTCGGGGCGATCGGCGCGCGTGCCGTTGGAGAGCACGGCGATCTTGGAGTTTGGGGCAAGCTCGTCGCGCAGCGCGATGGCGCCGGCGATGGCCTGCGGAAACTCCGGTGCGGCGGTGGGCTCGCCGTTGCCTGCGAAGGTGATCACATCGGGGAGCTCGCCTTCGGCTGCCATCTCGCGCAGCTTTGCCTCGAGCGCATCGAGTACCACGGCGGCCGTGTTGTACGGTTCATGGCAGGAGCGCTCGGCGTTGAGGCCGTTTTCGCAGTAAATGCAGTCGAACGTGCAGATTTTGCCGCTGGCCGGCATCATGTTGACGCCGAGCGAGAGACCAAGGCGACGGCTGCGAACGGGCCCAAAGATGGGGCTGGCATTCAAAAACGTAGACATAGGCATATGCTCCTCAAGACAATTGTGCCTAAGCATAGCATCGGCTCCGAAGCAGGGTGTGGGCTCTTGCTTTACAAGTTTCGTTTTTTCACGTCGCTCATGATGCCGTGCCATGAAAAGCCTCGGGTCGGGTACAGTTAATCTGTTAACAAGTCGTAAGGCAATGCGGGTCCATCCAACCGTACTGACGTGCAGCTGGATGGGCATTGATGATGGGGGCACAACATGGATTTTACGGTCGAGAATGCGGGCACCACGATTGCCTGTCGCGAATATGCCGGCCCGGATGTGTCGCCTGATACTCCTGCTTTGGTGTGCGTGCACGGCGCTTGTGTCGACGGCACATTTTTCGACGGCATCGCTTGTGAGCTCAGCCGCAACTACCGCGTAATTGCCTACGACCGCCGCGGCTGTGGCGGCAGCAGCGAAGCGGCAGACGGCAGCTATGATCTTGCCGCCCAGGCCGCCGACCTGCAAGCTGTGATCGAACACGTTGGCGCTCCGACAAATGTGCTTGCGCACAGCGCCGGTACGTTGGTGGCGCTGGAGCTTCTTCGCACCGAACCCCAGCTCGTCGCTCGTGCGATTCTGCATGAGCCGGCTGTATCGGCCGAAGGCGTCGGCATGGGCGCAGCTCCGGTTTTGCTCGATATGATTGCGGCTGGAAAGGTTTCAAGGGCGCTCCGGCTTTTCTTGGGAGCCCTCGGCGACTTGGACCCCGAGGCTCCTGGGACGACCGAAGCGGAAGCCAAACATGCCCTGCGCAATGGTCGCTGCTTCATGGCCAATGAATACGGAACAAATATGACATATGCTCCCGACTGGGAGCGCGCCCGCGCGTCAAAGGCGGTGTCGGCCGTGTTTTTGGGCGAGCTTTCGGTCGGTACGCCCCGCGAGGCTGGCACGCGAGCGGCTGCCGAATATCTCGATTGCCCCCTCGTGACGGTCCCGGGCGCGCACAACGGTCTGCGCGATCGCCCCGTTACGGCGGCAAACGCCGTTCGCGATGTCTTGGAGTGTTAGCACGCTCGATGACCTGCGGGGAGGGGAACTGTTGGCGTTTCTTCATTGTTAACGAATGCGCCCATAACCGCGCGCTCGCGGCTCCATTACCGCCGTTTGCCAGGCCATAAAAATGCAACGATAATCGCGCGTTTGCCTGCAGCTGTTAGATGTTACCCTTGTACTATTTGATATGCATCGTTGCCGTGCGTGACGATAGAAAGGGCCCCATATGCTCAATAATCACGAGGCAAATCTAACCGACGAGGAGGCTGCCGCTGAGGTCGCCCGCGTCGCGAAGACCTACCCCGTGGTGCGTTTGCTGTCGGCCGATCAGATTAAGAGCGAGCCTAACTGCCTACTCGCCGGCGATCGGTGTCCCTGTCTGCGTCAGTCAAGTCTTGAGGCCTTAGCAGGTTTCGATGATGTATCGGAGCAGCTACTCAATGATGGTACTGAGTACCGCGCCCGTCTGCGCCCTCTAAAGGTCGAGGGCGAGCCTCACGTCCTGCTGATGGTGCGTCCGATTGATGAGCAAGAGGCTGCAGAAGAGGACCTTGTCTACACCGACGTGCTGACGAGTGTGCGCAATCGCCGATATTACGAGGAAAAGCTCCGCAACGCCCGCGTGAATGCCGGCGTTGCGGTGATCGACCTTGATGATTTTAGGGTTGTCAACGATACGTGTGGCCGTCATGCCGGCGACCTTGCGCTCGGTGCTGTGGCGACAGCCATACGCAGCGGAATTCGTTCGACTGACGAGCTTGTGCGCTATGGCTGCGACAAGTTTGTGGTCGTCATGCCCAATATTCCCTCCGATGACTTCACCCGTCGTCTGCATCAGGTATCCGATGCCGTTCATGCCACGATTATTCCGGGCCATGAGTACGTGAGCTTGACGGCATGTGTTGGTGGCGTTCGCATTCATGGCGAGACGGTCGATGAGGGCGTTGGCCGCGCTGTCCAGTTGCTGAGCCGCGCTAAGACAAAAGCCGGTACGGTCGTGACCGATGCCGATTCCATCGAGGCCTTCCAAAGCGAAAAGCCTTTGGTGCTTATTGCCGATGACTCCGAGATGAACCGAGCCATTCTCAACGAGATGCTCAAGGACGAGTATTGCATCCTCGAGGCCGATAACGGTCGTACGGCACTCGACATGGTCGACCGCTATGGCGATGAGTTGTCGCTCGTGCTGCTGGACATTGTCATGCCGGACATAAGCGGCTTTGAGGTGCTGGCCGATCTGTCGCGCCGATCGGGTATCGACAATCTGCCTGTCATCATGATTTCGAGCGAAGATTCCGACGATATGGTTCTGCGCGCGTACGAGCTGGGCGCCTCGGACTATATCAACCGCCCGTTTGACTCCCGTGTCGTGCGCCGCCGCGTAAACAACACCATCCGCCTATACGCCAAACAGCGCCGCCTGACGAGCCTACTGTCCCAGCAGTACAACGAGCGCGTCAAGAACAGTCGCATGCTCATCGACATGCTTGCCGGCGTCATGGAACTTCGCAATGGCGAGAGCGGCAGGCACGTTACGAATATCGAAAAGCTGACCGAGCTGCTGCTTGACTGTCTGGTCCGGCGTAGCGACACCATCTCCCTCGACAACGAGGAACGCTCCACGATTGCCCTGGCTTCGGCGCTGCACGATATCGGCAAGATGTCGATTGACGATGCGATCCTCAACAAACCCGGGCGCCTTACGCCCGAGGAGTTCGAGATTATGAAGACGCATACCACGATCGGCGCTGATATGTTGCTTGAGTTGAGCCGCCATCACGTCGGCAATGCGCTTATGGAATATGCGTACCAGATTGCGCGTTGGCATCACGAGCGCTGGGATGGCAGGGGTTATCCCGATGGCCTTAAGGGCGACGAAATTCCCATTGCCGCACAGGTGGTTTCGGTGGCCGACGTGTACGATGCGCTGACGAGCGTGCGTGTGTACAAGGACGCCATCCCGCATAAGGAGGCGATCCAGATGATCCTGGACGGTAAGTGTGGCACCTTTAACCCGCTGTTGCTCGACTGCCTGCTCGAGGTGCAAGACCGTATTGCCGAGACGTTGGCACGCCCCGCCGACGTCGTTGCGTTTCCCACGATTTAGTTTGACCAAAGGAGTTTTAATCCATGATTTCCATGCGTGAGGCGTATGAGAAGATCGGCGCCAATTATGATGACGCGTGCGCTCGGCTGATGGGCGAGGGAATGCTTACCCGCTTTGCCCTCAAGTTTTTGGATGACGAGAGCATGGACAAGCTGGAGGCCGCCATGGCGGCAGGAGACGCCGAAGGTGCGTTTATGGCAGCGCACACGCTCAAGGGCGTGAGCCAGAACCTGGGATTCGATAATCTGTACGAGCCAGCGGTCGTGGTGACCGAGGCGCTGCGCGGCGCCGATGCCGTTGACGGCGCTCGTGAGGGAATGCATGCGCTGCAGCAGCAATATGCGGCTACGATGTCGGCCCTGCGCGAGGCGGCTGAATAAGGGCTTGCGAGCCTTGGGCTGTGTGCCCCGGCCACATATAGGTAAAAGGGCGCCCCGTCGGACCATGTGGCCGGCGGGGCGCCCTTATCTGTTGTGCTGTCCGTGAACTAACGGGCCTGCTTAACCTTTGTCGCTGCCTCGACAAACGACTTCCACAGGTTAAAGTCGGTCTCGAGCGTCTTCCACGTGTACTCAGGGTGCCATTGCACGCCCAGGCAGAAGGGTTGGCCTTCGACCTCGATGCACTCGGGAACGCCGTCGGTTGCCTTGGCGACCAAGCGTGTGACGCAGCAGTGATGTGCCGAGTTGGTCTGGATCAGTCTGTGCCCGCCAAGTGCGCGCTCCAGCAGCGAGCCCGGCATGACCTCGACAGGATGCACGGGATCGTTGAGCACGTGGGTGTGGCGCCACTGCGTGCGGCCCTCGCGCGCACCCAGGCTCGGCACGTCCATGCACAGGGTGCCGCCAGTAGCGACGTTGAGCAGCTGCGTGCCGCGGCAGGTGGTAAAGAGCGGCTTCTTGGCGCGGAGCACCTCGCCGACCAGCTTAAACTCAAAGCTATCGCGGATCTCGCAGCAGAGGGTGGGGTCGTAGGGTCGATCATCGCCCCAGCGCTTGGGGTTGACGTCCGGGCCGCCGGGAATAGCGATACCGTCGGCGATATCGACGTAATGGCGAATGACCTCAATGTCCTCGGTGATGGACATCTGCAGCGGCAGGCCGCCGGCGGCAAGGATGGCATCGACAAAGACGCTTGCGATTTCCTCGTTGGGGGAGAGCGTCTCGCTTAAAAACGGCTTTGCCTCTTCCCAACGCGGCGCCACCAGGATGAGCGGACGGTCGGCGGGGGCAACGTCGACGTGCGGGGTGTAGGACGATGAGGTACGGGTTCCGATCATGGGTGTGGCTTTCGAATCCGGGTGGACATGGCACAGGGGTGGCGCGGGACAAACGTTACTGATGAATTCGCCCGCGTGGCAATTGGGTTAGTGGCCCTTGATGGAGTTGAGGAAGTCCTGGGCACGCTTGGTCTGGGGATGGTCGAAGAACTCGTCGGGCGTGCCGGTTTCCACGATCTGGCCGTCGGCCATAAAGACGACGCGATCGGCCACGCGGCTGGCAAAGTTCATCTCGTGCGTAATGACGATCATCGTCATGCCCTGCTGGGCCAGACGGACCATGACCTCGAGCACCTCGTTGATCATTTCGGGGTCAAGGGCGCTCGTGGGCTCGTCAAAGAGCATGGCCTTGGGCTGCATAGCAAGTGAACGGGCGATGGCCACGCGCTGCTGCTGGCCGCCCGAAAGCTGTGCGGGCACCTTGTCGGCCTGCTTGGCCACGCCCACGCGGCTCAGCAGGTCCATGGCGCGCTCACGAGCCTCCTCCTTGGACACGCCCAGCACGTCGACCGGTCCCAGCATGACGTTCTGCAGCACCGTCATATGTGCGAACAGGTTGAACTGTTGGAACACCATGCCCAACTCGGCGCGCATGTGGGCAAGGTCTTTGCCTTCCTGCGGCAGAGGCTCGCCCTCGATGAGGATTTCGCCCGAGTCGATGGTTTCCAAGCGGTTGATGGTGCGGCACATGGTCGACTTGCCCGAGCCCGAAGGACCGATCACCACGACGACCTCGCCGCGGTCGACCGACAGATTGATGTCGTTGAGGACGTGCAGATCGCCATAGTGCTTATCGACGTGTCTGAGCTCGATTAACGGCTGATTGCCGGTGGAAGAGGTGCTCTGTGCCATGGTGCTCGGCTCCTTATGACTTGAAATGGTAAAGCGTTAGCGGATGATGGTCGCGCCGGTCTTGTGCGAAACGTAGACAGCGGCCTTGTTGATCGCGACGTTGATGAGGATATAGATGACCGCGATTACCAGGTAGACCGACACGAGAGCGTCGTAGTTGGTAATGAGCACGCGGGCGTTTTGCATGAGGTCGGGGTAGCTCACCACATAGGCGACGGTGGTGTCTTTGACTACGACCACGAGCTGCGAAATCAACGACGGGATGATAAATCGAATAGCCTGCGGCAACACGATTTTAAAGGTGATTTTAGCTTTGGAGAGACCGAGTGCCTGGGCCGCCTCGACCTGCCCACGTGGCACGGCGTTGACGCCGGCGCGGAAAATCTCAGCCAGCACGCCGGCTGCAGCGAGCGCGACAGGGAGCGTGAGCATCCAGAACGACGGCAGCGCGATCTTGTACTGGGGCAGCACCAAAAAGAAGAAGTAGATGAACAGAAGGCTCGGCACGCCGCGGAAGAAATCGGTGAGCACGCGGCAGACCAGCTGCAGCGGCTTAATGTCGCTGGTACGGCCGAGCATAAGGGCTAAGCCCAGCACCAGCGCGATTGCGCCAGCGGTGAGTGCGACTTTAACGGTGCCCTCAAAGCCGGCAAGCAAGAACTTCCATGTGGTGAGGTGCGTAAAGAAATACCAATAGTGGACCGAAAGCTGGCCGGTCACATAAAAGCGCTGCAGTACCAGGACGACGAGTGCGGCGACGGCAACAAGCGAGATGGCGGTGCCGATGCGAATCTTGGCGCGCATCTTGGGGCCGGGAGCCTCGTAGAGCGCATCGCGCATGGTAAGCGCAGGGGAGGAATGCTTGCTCATCGGAGGATCCTCACCTTCTTATCGATATAGTTGCCAATGTGGCTCACCACAAATGCCGTGCCCAGGTAGCCGAGCGCCGAGATAAAGAATGCGGCGACGCCGCCGAGCGAGCGCGTGTTGATGTAGCTCACCACGCCGGTGAGCTCCTGCGGTTTAAGCGGCACCTGGCTGCCCAAGGCGGTGGTGAGCATGACAGCGATAAAGAGGTTGGTCATGGGCAGTACGCTCGAACGCAGTGCCTGCGGAATCACGATCTTGGCGAGGATGCGGTTAAAGCTCATGCCGAGCGAACGTGCGGCTTCGACCTGACCGACGCCGACGGTGTTGATGCCGCTCATAAAGTTCTCGGAGCCAAAGGCCGAGCCCAAAAGGACCGTGGCGACGATAACGCAGGTGCGGTAGGGCAGGACGACCTTGAGCGGTGGCAGCGCATAGACGACGATGATGAGCAGTGCGATGCCGGGGATGTTACGGAAGACCTGCACATACAGGTCGCCAAAGACGCGCAGCGGCTTGAGCGGCGACACGCGCATCACGGTGACGGCGACGGCCAGCACCATGGCGATGGCAAACGACTCAAGCGTCATGCCCCAGGTTGCGAGCAGCGCGTCGATATAGTTCTGGCCATAGAGCGACCAGAGTTCGGAGAGACTCATGCGGACCTCCCGCCGATAAGGAAAGGGGCTCCCGTGTGTACGGAAGCCCCGACAACTCAGTGAGGAAACAGTTTAGCGCAATAAAGCGCATCGTGCGTTTCCGTATGGTTTCGCAACGGCCGTTACTAGGCTCGCTGTCTAGGCGCCGACCTCGGGCAGCTCGGGAACATTGGTGTCGCCCGTACGGTCGCCAATGCAGATCTGCCACAGCTCGGTCCAGGTGCCATCGTCCTCAATCTTCTTAAGGAAGTCGTTGACGAAGGCGACACCGTCGGAATCGAGCGGCAGGCCGATGCCATAGGGCTCCTTGTTGCCGAAGGGCTTGCCGGCGATCTTGTACTTACCGGGCTCGCGGACCAGGGCGCTCTGCTGCATGTTGTTGTCGATGACGTAGGCGTCAACGCGGCCCTGCTGGAGTGCCTGGCGGGCCTCCTCGTCGGTCTTGAACTCCTGTTGGCTGGCCTTGGGGGCGAACTCCTCCAGGATGGCGGGGCCGTTGGAGCCGGACTGGACGGCGACGTTCTTGTTGGCCAGGTCGTCGACGCTCTTGATGTCGTCGTTATCGGCGAGTACCAGGATGGCCTGCTGGGTGTAGTAGTAGGGGCCGGCAAAGGAGACGAGCTTCTTGCGCTCGTCAGTGATGGTGTAGGTGGCAAAGACGGCGTCGACCTGGCCGTTCTGCAGGACGGACTCGCGCGTGTCCGAGGTCACCTGGGTGATCTCGACTTTGTTCTCGCCCAGAATGTAGTTGGACAGAAGCTGTGCGATACCGGCGTCGAAGCCGCGGGTCTGACCGTCTTTCTCGTTGAGGAGGGAGAAGAGCGTGGAGGTCTGAACGCCACCGATCTTAAAGACGCCGGCGTCCTTGACGGCCGTGGCCCAGGTGCTGGCGGCAATGGCGTCGTCATCGGCCTTGGGGCCGTCGTTGACGAGCTTGTCGAATGCCTTAGCGTCGAGTGTGGCGGAAGCCTCGGTATCCTCGGAGCTCTTGGAGGAACCGGCGGCGGAACCCTTGTCGGCCTCGGCGCTGGTGTCGGAGCAGCCGGCAAGACCAAGGCCGGCGACGGTTGCGAAGGTGGCGGCAACGAAGCCGCGGCGGTCGAGAACGACCTGCTGGGAGAGGTTCTTGCTCATGGTAGAACACCTTTCTCAATAAAATCCCTAGCGGTTGAGTAGAGTTATACCCTATCGCGCTCAAATGGGTCAACACGAAATAACTCAGAAACATACTTACCTTATGGGTTATTCCGCCTATCAAAAAGGGACAGGTTTATTTTGGCAGGTTTTATCTGGGCAAACGTCGATTATTGCAGCTGAGATAGCGCTTTGCAGACGGCATGATCGCTCGCAGCGGTCGCTATAATGGCGGCAACACGACGCATATATAAGTAAGGAGATCGCGTATGAACGGTTATTCGTTTTTCGCACCGACCATGATTTAAAACCACCACATAGGGGACAGGCACCTTTGTGGTGGTTCTGGCCGATGCAGCGGCATGCCTTACTGTTTTGTCTCGATCTGTAACATCTGCGGCCGTTTCTGCCGAGTAACTGTTACAGATTGAGATTTTCTCTTCAGGGGAATTCGAATGTCTCGATCTGTAACATCTGGACGGACAAAAGGTCTCTATCTGTTACAGATTGAGACAAAGGTCAGGGACTAAGACGTTTTGTCTCGATCTGTAACAGTTAGACGGGAATTCGGGCCCTAGATGTTACAGATCGAGATAATCGCGTCGCGAAAACAAAAACCTCCGCAGGGGGGTGCTTTCCTTGCGGAGGTTTTCTTACTCGTTGAGTAGTCTTGCGGCTTCGGCGGCCATGTTCTCGACCGTCATGCCGTTCTGCGCGAGCAGTTCGTTGGGGTCGTAGCGGTCGGGGAAGCCCTTGGCGATGCCGAAGGTGCGCGTGCGCACGGGCGTGCAGGCCAGGTAGCACGCCACGCGCTCGCCCCAGCCGCCGTCCAAGATGCCGTCCTCGAGGGTGACGACAACGCGATGCTCGGCGACAAGGCTGTCGAGGAACTTGCGGTCGAGCTCGGCTGCAAAGCGAGGGTTGACGAGCGTGGCCTCGATACCGTACTCGGCGGCCAAGCGGTTTGCCACGCGCTCACCCAGCTCAAAGAAATCGCCAAGCGCGAGCACGGCAACGTCGCGGCCCTGACGCACCACGTTGTAGCGAACGGCGCTGTAGTCGGTGTCTTCGGCGGGCGCAAGGTCGGGGCGGCTTACCAGGCCGATGCCCGGTACGCGGATTGCCACGGGATGCTCGCGGTGGTCGAGCGACCAGCTCAGCATGGACAGATATTCCTCCATGCAGGCCGGCGCCAAGTAGTGCATGTTGGGAAGACCGCCCAGCATGGAAATATCAAAGAACGAAAGGTGCGTCTCGGACGTGGTGCCAAAGATTGACGCACCAAACACCAAAATGGTTGCGGGGGCGTCGTTGAGGCACAGATCGTGCCACAGCTCGTCGTAGGCGCGCTGCAAAAACGTGCCGTACACACCAAAGACTGGCTTGGCGCCCGAGCGCGCAAGCGCGGTGGCAAAGGTCACGGCGTGCTCCTCGGCAATGCCCACATCGACGAACTGTTTGCCGGCGGCGGCGCGAAGCTCGGGTGTAAAGCCCATGATGTAGGGTGTGGCGGCCGTGATGCCCACGACCTGCGGATCGCGCTCGATGGCGGCGCTGAGCGCCTCGCCCGTAATGTCGGCGTAGGTGCGCGGCGCAGGCTCGCTCGGATGGCCCGGGCAGAGCTTGCGCCCGGTCGCCATGTCAAACGGACCCACGTGGTGCCAGCGCTCGGGGTCGTTTTGGGCTGGCTCAAAGCCCTTGCCCTTGGCGGTGGAGACGTGCAGCACGATGGGATGATCGATATTGCGCAGTTCCTGCAGCGCGTCGACTAGGGCCAACACGTCGTTGCCGGCGTCCAAATAACGGTAGTCGAGTCCCATCGCGCGGAAAACGTTGCGCTCACAGGTGCCGTTGCTGGCGCGCAGCTCGGCCAGATTGCGATAGAGGCCACCGTGGTTCTCGGCGATGGACTGGTCGTTATCGTTGACGATGATGATCAGGTTGCTGTCGAGTTCGGCGGCATTGTTGAAGCCCTCAAACGCCAGGCCGCCCGAAAGCGAGCCGTCGCCAATGATGGTGATGACGTTGTACGCATCGCCCGCCAGGTCACGAGCGTGCGCCAGGCCGCAGCCCAGGCTCACCGACGTGGAGGTATGGCCCATGGCGAACAGGTCGTGCTCGGACTCGTCGGGATTGGCAAAGCCAGAGGCCTCGCCAAAGCGCTTCGGATCGATATAAGTGTACGCGCGCCCAGTCAGCGCCTTGTGGGCGTAGGTCTGGTGCGAAACGTCAAAGAGAATCTTGTCGATAGGGGAGTTAAACACGCGATGGAGCGCGACCGTAAGCTCAACGACGCCCAGGTTGGGGGCAACGTGCCCGCCGACGGCGGCGGAGCTTTCGAGGATGGCGTGGCGAATCTCGTCGCAGAGCTGCGGGAGCTCGGCACGATTAAGAGCCTTGACGTCCTCGGGCGTTGTCGTTTGCGTAAGCAGCATCGTTGTGGGTTACTCCATGCGAATCGAGTGCCGGCGCTCCCTCGGCCGACACAATTGCACAAGACAGTCTCGCACATTTTGGCGTTTGATATGTGACGGCGGCGCGGTAATTCGCCAACTGGTGGGGCAAAACGTTTTGTCCGATGCCATACTGATAGATTCGATGATGATTTTTTCAATACGTGCAGGCCGTGGCTTGCCGCCG
>ENA-OPRR01002309-OPRR01002309.1-human-gut-metagenome-genome-assembly--contig:-NODE-2309-length-12868-cov-2.028799_pt1 | contig 12868 bp, 9 predicted proteins | sample MGYA00241796_ERZ501883 | MGnify/ENA primary metagenome ERZ501883 (study PRJEB25962, sample SAMEA2042406) | human gut metagenome | biome: human gut; feature: human-associated habitat; material: faeces...
TGTATGACCGAACGAATATTTCCCTCGCTGATCTGGTCTGTCGGGACAGACGCCGCCGTTGATGTGTAGGATTCCACGGAGTGTGCCAAAACATCCATTCCCGTGGACGCCGTAAGCCCTGCCGGCAGCCCCACCGTAAGCAAAGGATCCAAAACAATATACTCCGCCATCGCGTTCGTTGCCAGGATCGGGCATTTGACGTGTTCGGGGCTGGTGATGACCAGGCCGTCCGACAATTCGCTCCCGGTACCCGCCGTCGTGGGAACCGCCACAAGGCCGCCCGCTTTTTTCATTTCATTTTTCTGCCCGGCGTAATCCATGATTTTCCCCGGATTGCAGCGCAGCAAATTGATCCCCTTTGCCGTATCGATGCTGCTTCCCCCGCCCACTGCTATTACAGCGCCGCACCGTTCCGCCCTGCAGAAAGCCGCACCCTCGTCCACGACTTCGCTGGGCGGGTCCGCCTGTACTTTATCAAAAAGTGCGAACTCCACCTGTGCCTGTGTCAGGCTGTTTGTTACGCGCTCCACAATACCCGCCTTTTTCACGCCCTCGTCGCAGACTACCAGCGCCTTGTCCACGCCGAGCCGGCGCAGCAGCGCCCCTGTTTCCTGTACCTTCCCCGCGCCATACAGTATCCGGGCTTCCTGCAGCAATGTAAATTCCATTTTACATCCGCCTTTCCTCATAAATGAAGCAGCTTCGCTGCATTTCCGTAAAACACCTTGTCCGCAAGAACAGGGTCGTCCGCAAAAGCCTCTTCACAGGCTGCAACAGACTGTGTGATCCCGTCGAAGGGATAATCGGTTGCAAACAACAGCTTATCTTCGCCAAACAATCCGGCCAGTTCCCGCATGACCTTTGCGTTTTTAAACGATGTGTCTGTATACACATTTTTCCAGCCGTGCCTGTGAACGGCCTGCGCCAGCTCCTCGTACTCCCAGCCGCAATCTCCTCCGGCATGCGCGGGAATAAGGATGTAATCCGGATACCGCTCGATCAACGCGAGCATAGAATGCAGCTCTCCATATTCCTTTGGCGCCAGAGGCCGATATTTGCTTCCCGGCTTATAATAATCATTGATCCCGCAATGTGAAGTGATCGGCAGGCCCATTTCTCCAAACACCTCTACGGCTGCGTAAGTGCGTTCGTCCGTGAGAGGCACATTTTGCAGAATGGGATGCAGCTTTAACCCTTTTGCGCCCCTTATGATATCCCTTTTCAGCTTGGCCTTCATTTCCGGGATGGGAAGGCGGAAGTCCGCACTTGTAAACGGGAGCAGCCTCGGCTCCAGCTTTGAGGCGGCCAGCGCTTCTTCGAAGCTGGAATTCGGCATAACGGGCAGCGACACCGCATAATCGATATGGTTTTCATCCAGCGCCTTTTGTGTCGCCTCCAGGCTTCCGTATTCCCATGTCCTCAGTTGACCGGCATCGATCAGGATATTCTGTTCCTCCTGGTTTTCCGTAACCAGCGCGCGGCTGTAATGATCCCGCGCCAAATCCTCAAACGGGTCCGGATAGGGGGGGAAATGAAGCTGCGGATGGAATACGATGTTTCTGCTGTCGTGAAAAATATCCCCCAGATGCGTGTGGAAATCAATGATCCTTCTTTTCATGTCCAAAATGCCCCTCTCTTCCATTGTTTCATACACAGGGCAGCCTGTAAAAAGGCCCCGGCCGCGCTGGACGCGCCGCACCGGGGCCTCGGCTGATCATTCTGCGGCCTTCAATCGCGCCTGGGCGATCCTGCACGCTCCCATCGCGGCATCTTCCCGGGCAATGAGCACCTCAACATTGTCATATTTCTCCGTAAACAGCTCTTGAAAAAACTGAAAATGAAGCTTGCTTTTCACGATCGCACTGCCCCAAGCTCCCACTCGGAATACCGGCCGCTCTGCAAAATGCAATTGCTGTACAACCGCATCTCCCAGCGAAAAAGTGTGACGCGCCGCCTCTTTGAGTATTTCAACCGCATAGGGATCGCCCTGCTCGGCCGCCTGGTCCACGACCCTTGCGAGGCCCGGATTTTTCCAGCACATATGTTCAATATCGATGCACACGCCAATCAGATCTTCCTTGCGCTCCAAATGCAGCACCTCGTTGAGCATCCTGCTGAGGATGGACGGCCGGGCCCTGCCGTCCATCAAAAGGCTCAGATGATTCAGTGCGCGCATGCTGATCCAGCTTCCCGATCCTTCGTCGCCGAAGATGCAGGGAGGCCAGCCGCCGCACCGTGCCGTCTGCCCTTTTTCATTGCAGCCGAACGCAATGGAACCGGTGCCGGCAATAACGACTGCGCCCACTCCCCCGGTGACGGCAAATTGCGCCACCTGCGCGTCATTTACACACAATACCGGACACACAAAGCCGGAAAGGCCTTTGTAAATGTCATCCACCGCCTGCTGGTCCCGGTCCGTATCCAGGCCTGTCGTCCCGCACACAAGATAAACGCATTCTTTGCGGGAACCTCCGAATTTGGCCAGGCATGCATCAATATTTGCATTGACCCGTTTGATCACTTCTTCACGTTCCAGGCGGTAATGCGGCGCCGGAGGCCCGACGTACTCCGCGACCACGCCGCCCTCCGGGGTACAGGCCCGGCCAAGATATTTGGTACCGCCGCTGTCTATGCCTAAGATATATTTCATATCATCTTGCCCTGCCTTTATCTTCCGTTATTGTATTTGGTGGGACAGTTTTTCGTATACAGATCATATGCCGGCGACCCCTCAGCCAACCCCAGCAGCTCCGGTACCCGTGCCGCCAAAAGCTGAGGGAGCAGTACCGCTTCAAAAATCTGCGTGTGGTCATGGCCAGTGCGCAGAGCATGCAGCACTTTCGCCCCCTGGATCGACTCATCCGTGGTGACCATATAGGCATAGGGCGAAAAATGGGCATGGCAGCGCGCCAGCTCCATCATGCGCTCCCGTTCTCCGGGCGCGTCACTGATATAGAACACCCCGCCCAGTTCCCGGTCTGTCAGAATGATCGGCCCATGCAGATACTCTTCGAATTCAAAGCTCATGGACGGCACCTTGATCGTCTCCAGAATTTTCAGGCATCCCTCTGTGGCGGCTGCAAACGCACTGCCGCACCCGACCAGTACATATTTGCGAATCTGCACCAGTTCATCCTGATTCCGCCGGAACCATGCTTCCGTGCGCCGGATATTTTCTTCCATCTGGTTCACAGCAAGGTCCAGCACACCGATCTCCGCATCGTATTTATCCGGCCCGATCGTCCCGGCAGCCAAAGCGGCCTCCAGCGCGCATATGTAAAAACAAAGCACCGACGCTGTATATCCTACCGTCTTGGGGCCTGCGAGCTCTTCTCCGCAGCCAATGAGCATATGATGGCTGCTGCGTCGCCGGATCTCACATTCCGCCTCCCCTGTGATACTGATGGACGGGTAGTCGGCAAGCTGTTCCATCGCCTGCAGCGTGTTGGTCGACGAGCCCCCCTGCGAGATAAACACCACCATGGGCCGTTCGCCCCGCAGCTGCGGGATGCGTGAAGAGGGTACCGCGCATACGTCCACATCCAACATTGTCTCCATATATCCTGCGGCGGCACGCTCCGCATTCAGCGAAGTGCCGCTGCCGATCAGATACAGTTTATCCGGGTTCACCGCACAAAACAGCTTCACAAATTCTTCTGTCTGTGATTTTCTTTGCTCAAGGATCTGCCGGAGCACCTCGGGTTGGCTTTTCCAGTAATGATACATACTGTTCCCCATGAAATCATTTCTCCTTTTCAAAGTCTTCCGGCAGCGGCTCATCCCTTCAGGCCTGATGTGGCGATGCCTTCAACAATATATTTTTGGAACAAAAGATATACGGCTACCGGCGGAATGCCGCTGAGCAGCATCGCAGCGATTTTTACGCGGCCTTCAATCCAGGAACCATCCCCCAGAAGACCGGCCACCAAGACGCTGACGGGCTTCCATTTGGTTCCCGCCACCAATGTCGGCCACAAAAAGGAACCCCACACCTGCATAAACTGTATGACCGTCACCGTCAGCAGCGGCGTGGCCATCAGCGGCAATACCACACGCAGAAATATTTTCAAATGCCCTGCGCCGTCTATCTCGCCGGCTTCTATCAGTTCATGCGGCATGCTCTCCAGAAACTGTCTGATGATGAATACCGCAAATGCGGACGGAATGGACGGAATTGCGAGGCCGATCAATGTATCGCTCCAACCCAGGTTATACACAAATCGGTAAAGGGGGATGATGTAAGTGATCATCGGAAGCATCATGCTCGACAAAATAAGCATAAAGATCACATCACGCCCCGGAAATTTAAAGCACGCCAGCTCATACGCCGCCAGAGAGGACACGATCAGCATGCCGACGATGGTCACGCTCACATAGATAAGCGTCTGGAGAGTTGACGGTGACATATTGGTTTGCAGCAATGCCTGTTTGATGTTTTCGATGCCGCTGGACAGCGAATTGGGATAAAATGTAGAAACGATCCCTCTGTCCGCAGTCGAAAATGTCACGCTGATCAGCTGCGTAAAGGGCAGCAGGCACACGACCAGCCAGAAAAGTGCAAATATCCAGCTGAATATCTTTGCCGCCGGAGAAGTTTGCTTCATCATAATACCGCCCCCTTCAATTGTCCTTGTTCTTACAATTGCGGTAAACAATCTGGAGCAGCGTAATGGCGAAAATAATAAGCATCAGCACAAAGCCTTCTGCACATGCACGTCCCAAATTGCCCGCTTTGCCCGAATATACGTTGCCCACGATCTCCATGACCGGATAGCTGGCAAACGCATTCTTGCCGCCGATCACGCCCACGGCGCTGGAGTTGGAAAGCACCCACGGGATGTCATAGGTCTGGATCGCCCCGATGAAGCAATTCACAACCACAAAAAACAGCACCGGCTCCAGCATTGGGATGGTGATATGGATCCACTGCTGGAATGTACTCGCACCATCGATTGTTGACGCTTCGTACAGATCGTTAGGAATATTTTTCATGCCGGCGGTCAGGATGATCATGTTGAAACCGATGGCGCGCCAGAGGTCAATGATAATCAGAAGCGCCGTAAAATACCCCGGCGTCAGGCGCCAGGTAACGCCTTCGCCAATTCCCATTTTAGCCAGAAGCACCGCCACCAGCCCGGTGTCCGCACTCATCAGCCACAGCCAAACGCCCGTAGCCAGAAAGAACGGTGCAACATACGGCATAAAAAACGCGCCGCGCAGGAAATTGTGCATGCGCCCGCGGAACTGATTGATCACCAGAGAAATGACCGTGGCAAAAATAAGGTTCAACGGCACCACCAGCACCACGAAAAGCGACAGGTTTTTCAGTGAAGTCAAAAAGCGTTTTCCCTGCTGCGTTCCTTCGCTGAGCACGGTTTTAAAGTTCTCAAGTCCGACAAAAGAAATTTCTGCATTTGTTCTGGTAGACCAATCAAAAAAGCTCATCACCAGCCCATAAAGCATCGGCCACAAAATAAAAACGCCGAAAAAGACAACAAACGGCGCAAGCCCCAGATAGTGCTTTCCGTACTTGCGCCAGAAAGCTCTGCCTCTGGTTTTCCCACGACCCTGCCCCGTAACACGTTTTGCGGCTGTATTTGCCATGGCGCTCTCTCCTTTTCACCTGATTCTTCCCAGGCCCCGCCCGAATGGCGCGGGGCTATGGCCAACCCGCCAGAAGCCTCTCGCGGGCTGGCCATAACCGTGGGTGTGCGGCCGGGCCGCACACCCACACAGCTTACGCAGCCGGTTTATGCATTTTCATTGATCATTGCAATGGAGTCCTCGGCAGCCGCCTTTGCATCCGTGAGGCTTCCATCCCAAAGCCCGAACATGGAATCGGCACAGCCTGTCTCCCACATCATGTCGCAGCGGAACGGGACCGCTTGGTTCACGCAATTGTTCACGATCTCGTTGCATACGCTCAACAACCACGGCGACTCCGGATCATTTGCAATTTCGTCCATCGCGTCATTGTTCATAACAGGGCGTCCCATCTCGCGGCAGAACGTCTTCATCTGCTCGGTATCGGTGATGTACATCAGGAACCCGGCCGCCGCATCGTTGCGTCCCTGGTCTCCGCTGTCTACAACTCCCAGCCATTCGTTGCCGTAGGAAGCACTGTACGGGCCTCCTGCCACCTGAGAAGGCATCGGGATAGCGTCGTATTTGAAATTGCTGTTTTCCTGTGCGGCAGCTTCCAGGTTGGGGTTCAGGAACGGGCCGTGCACAGTAAAGGCCAGCTTATCAGACGTAAACGCATCCGTGGCTGCCTGGTCCAGGAACGTATAAGCCGCAGAGTACTGTCCAACTTCCTTCAGCAGCTCGTATCCGGGCTCCAACGCCTCAGCCGTGATCGTCGTTTCTCCATTCTCCCAACCGACCTTCAGGTCCGGGTTGCCGCATACAAACGCGCTCGTTACCCAATCGCTGGCCGTCAGGTTGGGCAAAACATCATAACCATTTTCCTGCACGGCCGCAAACTGTTCCAGCAATTCATCCAGTGTTTCAGGACGCTTGGACGTATCAACGCCGCAGGCCTCCAAAACAGTCAGATTGCGGTATAAAAGCTGACAGTTTGCAGTGAACGGCAGCCCCCAACAGGTTCCTTCCGGATTCGTCATCAAATCCTTCATGGCGTCGGCATTCAGGGCGTTTTTGTATTCTTCGGGCGCCGCGTCGTAATAAGGCTGAAGGTTCAGGATATTCGCGCTCTCCACAATGCGCTTGCCGTTCAGGAACTGGATGGCAAACATGTCCGGCAGAGAGCCTCCCGCCATAAACCCGGATACGATCTCTGTGTCCGGTTTTCCAACAAAGGTGATGCTTTTCACCTCCGGATGCTGGGCAATGTATTCATCCGCCCATGTGTTGAATATCTCTGCCGCTGTACCTACGGTCCAGTCCTGGAACAGCCACATGGTCAGCTCATACCCTTCACCGCTCCCCTGGCTGCCGGCCGGTTCTGCCGGTGTACTGGAACCTGCACCGGACGCACCTCCACCGCCGCAGGCGGCAAGGCCTGCCGCCATGACCAGCACGAGCACAAGACTTAAAATCCGTTTCATCTTTTTCATCCTTTTCACCTCATTTTTATTTTCTATTGCATACGCAATAAAATCCAATGCTGCACCGTTTTCTGTTCCACAAGGCTGTTCTTATGGATATTTTATATATTTTTCTTTCTGATACTGCACAAAAAAAGTACATTTTGCTTTCACTGCTTCTATTATAGCCGTTCGGGCCTTTCAGCGGCACTATCATTAATAATAGTATTGCCGGGGCATTTCCCCTCATTGTTTTTTCACTCCCCCCCTTATTGATAGGGCGGTCTTTTTTCTGCGCGCAAAATAAGAGCGCTGTGAATGGGGTTCACAGCGCTCTTGTGCATATGGGGAGCCAAATTGATCTGCGCGCAACAGCATAAAACTTACAGCAGCTTCAGCTCCTGCGCCTTTTTTATCGCCAGAACTTTGTTGTTCACTTCCAGTTTTTGATAAATGTTTTTAATATGATAGCGCACCGTTGTCACTGAAATAAACAGCCTTTCGCCGATCTCTTCATGCTTGCAGCCCCGTTCCAGCAGGCCGAGGATCTCTTTTTCCCTTGCAGTAAGCACAACTTTGCTGAAGTTCAGGCGTTCCACACGCTTTTGATATTCCTGCGCACAGAAAAGAACGCGGTTCATGTAAGCGGCTTCAAAAACATTCTGGTCTGAAATTTTTTCCAGCATGTCCAAAATATACACAGCATTTTCAGCGAACGGCAACACGATCCCGTCCGCCTGCCCAATTTCCAATGCACGGCACAACGCGGCGCACCCGGCTTCTTCTCCATGCAGCTGTTTTTGCGCCACAGCCATATAAACAGCATTGTGCAGAAGCCCCAATTGATTTTGATACGGCGCAAACTCGCGCAGCGCCATCTCGCACACCGCTTCAAGCCGGATCGCATCGCCGCTCAGCATCACAGCTTTCGCATGTACGGTATGATAAAACGGCATTCCTTGGCGCAGAAAGCTGGCTCCGCTCAAATCGCCGCTGCGTATCCATTCCGCAATCTCACCACCGCGTCCCAGGCAGGCATTCAAATATCCGTCGCACAGCGCAAACGTCGAATTGAGGACCGGGTTGTTCTCCTTCAGCACCTCTTCCCGAAGAGATTCCATCATCTGCGGGTCCCTCTCACTGGTACTGCACAGAATCTCCAGCCGTGCCAGCGCAAATTTGGCGCAAATCATCAGACACGTCTGCTTTGCCGCCTTGGCTTTGTACATCGCTTTATATGCATGCAGCTCCACATGGTCGAAGTCCCCCGTCTCCAGAGCGTATTCCGCCAGCGCGACAGAATCGCACCCCGTGCCGCAGCCATCAATGGGTGCCGTCAGGCTTTCGCTGTGCTGCGCAAGATATTCTGCTGTGTGCTGCAGTCTGCCCTTTTCTTTGTAATATCCATAGAGAAGATGCGGAGAACCGAACGTGAATTCTTTGCGCCGCGTTACGATGCAGGAACATCCTCCCGAAAAATACTCCATTGCTTTTTCATTGCACCGTACCATTGCCTCCAGGTCGTTATATACCACAAACGTACGAACTACATTCACCTCGCCCAAAAGGAACCGCTTATATCCGTCGTTCAGTGACGAGCCCCGGATATACCGTTCCATTGTATCCAGGTCGTCCCGGCACCGTCCCGGCGCACCCGGCTCTGTGCCCATCGCGCGAATACGGATATACTGCAAATATGCAATTGGGTATTTAAGACACTGCTCCTGTGTAAGCGTATCAAAAACATGAAAAAGCTGCCGAAATTGTGTAAACTGAATGTCCGGCGTATTCTCACGGTTGAATTCCGCCAGAATCATCTCTATCTCGCCGGCCTGATACAGATATTCAAAAGCTCTTCCATACTGCCGCTCGCGCAAATACCATTCTCCGGCCCGTTTGTACAAAGGCTGAAAATCAATATTCAGGAATTTGGCCCGCAGCATAAAAAATTCCTGCAGCAGATTCCGTATCTTATAGCTTTTATCAAACTCATTGTATACAACAAAGGTATTTTGCTTGATCAGCGTCTGCAGCACATATCCCACCTCCGGGTCATCCAGCACATAAAGCGCCATCGAGATCGTAAAGGTCTCCAAAAAGGACAGCCTGCAGAGCGTCTCACGCGCCTTTCCACTGAGCGTATTGTACAGATTCTGTTCAATGATGTCATTTATCGTGTCGCTTTTTCCCACCGGCAGGCCGCGCTGCACGCCCTTCAGCAGCACATACACCATGGATACCCAGCCTTCTGTGTAGCTGTATATTTTTTCCACATCCTCTTCAGACAGCATACAGCCGGCCATATTGAAATACCGTTGAATCTCCTCTCCGGTAAATTTCAGGGATTTTTCCGTCAAAGTAAAGCACAGCTGTTTCTGGTACAGGCCCGCCGCATCCAATTTTGACAAATCACGTGTGATCAGCACAATATGCATATTCTTGATATGCTCCTGCACTACGAGCTTGATCAGCGCAAACACTCCCGGGTCATTGATCACTTGAAAATCATCCAGCACCAATACCGCCGGGCGTTTATATTCATAGTCGATCAGCAAATCCACCAGATTGGCACGCTTGAGTTCATCATAGGGATAACCCATTTTTTTCAGCGTATGGCGCAAATCGCTCCCCTGAATATTCTCTACCAGATGGTTCCACAGATATTCCACCGACCCGCCGCTTCCTGCCAGGGAGACCCACACAAGATCCGCCGTTCCGGCATACTGGTTCAAAAACTGGCTGACTGCCGTTGTCTTTCCATATCCAATGGGCGCATGCACGATAGACAGCGGATACAAAAAAATGTTTTCCAGCTTCTGGTTGATCCGCCTGCGATTAAGCAGTTTTGTTTTCGTCTGCAAAACAGCGCCCCCTTTGCAGCAAATTTGCTATTTTTTCATTGCAATACAGCAATTTGCATGTTAATTTATTATACAGAGCGCAGCATGATTATTCAAGGTTTCTGTTTTTCCAGATACCGGTATGAAAACAGCTGCCGGAGAAGGGCTATTTCCCTGCTCCGGCAGCTGTTTTTGCACATCCGAACAATTTACGGTGCGCTTCATCCTCTTCTATCCCTGCGCTGCGTTTCGCCCCGCAATTCGTCCAAAGGTCAGTGCGATCGAATGGCTCAGCCCCGGAACGGTAAGCGGATAGTCCACAGAAAAGCGATTGCCCTGCACGTTTCCCGCAACGTACAGGCCCGGGATCGCCTTTCCTTCCTCATCGTAACAGCGCGCTTCCTCATCACTTTCCAGGCCCCCCATTACTGCGATCATCGTGGCAGGAACGAACTTGGCGGCATAAAAAGGACCTTTTTCCACCGAGAACAACCGCATGGCCCGCTTGCCGTAGTCCCTGTCGTTTCCCTCTGCGCACATGCTGTTGTAGCGTTCCAGCGACACGAGCGTCTGCTCCATGGGAAGGCCTGTTTTTTCTACAAGCTCTTCCAGTGTATCCGCCCGCAGCAGCTTGCCGCTCGCCACCGCCTTTTCCACAAGTGCGGGCGAAATATAATTGTCTATCGTAGAGAGCTTGCTGTACAGCGTACCATCCTCCAATTCCTCATCGGTCACGAAAAAACAGACTGAGCCATGGTTCGGGTGCACCCGCCGCACCTGCTCCGGCCAGTTGCTGTCCACAAATTGCCAAGCTGTTTTGTCCGGCAGATTCTCGATCTGGCTCCCGATCTGCTGCCCCGGAGCATCCTCATTCACAAAACGCAGCCCCCGCGTGTTCAGCAGCACAAACCCGGACGCCCCGAAAACGCTTCCCATATGGTGGGCGCAGGGGGCGTGTGGGCTGTCCTGTAACTTGGCACCGATCCACATGCCCATCCGGTGCCCGTCGCCCGTGTTGCTCGGGCTATGGTTTTTATCTCTCCCAAGCCATAATTGCGGAGTATCGGCCATGCCGGGGCAAAAACGGCGAAGCATCTCCGCGTTGCTCATATAGTCCCCTGTGGAAAGCACCACCCCTTTTCTGGCCAGCGCTTTTATGTATCTGTCTTGCCCGACCTGGGCCACCGCGCCCTGCACGCGCCCATCTTTCTCCCGCAGCAGTTTCACAACCGGCGCCGAAAACAGGCATTGCGCCAGCCCAGTCTGCATCAGCATTTGCACGTTCCCCTGGAACACCGGGATATGCGTCGGCCGAACCCAGGCGGTACATGTCAAAGTGGAACAGGGGCAGACGCCCCCCCTCGTACTCGTTGACGATGGTAAAGGTGGGGCTGTATCCAACACTTTGTTCCTTCCGGCGGGACCCCCACCGTCGTTTTCAATACCGGGATGTCGGGATAGCCTTCCAGATACCAATCAAACGCCTCGCCGGCCTCCTCTGCCCAACGGCGCAGGATGTTCTGGCTCACCTTATATGCCATATCCCGCATCAGGTCGTTGACGATCTGGACCTTATCCACGTTGCGGCGACCCCAAACATCCGCCACACGGCTGTCCATTACGGCAAAATCACCCGAACGCGCCTGTGGAGCCTCACATTTTTCCAGCAGGAGCACTGTGCTGCCCAACTCCGCTGCGGCGCGCGCTGCAGCCACTCCCGCCAGCCCTGCACCGACTACGACTACATCCGCTTCCATTGTTTTTTCGATCCGGCTTTCTTCAATTTCCGGAGGCTTGCCCAGCCAGGTTTCACCCTCATAAAGTGATTTCTTCATCATCAACTGCTCTGTATCCACAACAGGGCACTATCCTCCTTTTTATATTTAGCCGGAAGTGTTCAATCTGGCTTTACGCCTATTATAACGGAAACGTCCCTTTCTGGATACTATCATTGCTAATAGGTTTCTGTTCTTTTCGTACCTCTCATTTCAAAAAAGGCTGCGCCGCATTAAGCGCCTCCATGCAAGCAGCACCACACCAGCGGATAAAATTCTTTGAACTGCCCCATTCAGTTGCTCGGTAATTTTGTGGGTTTGGTTGGTCCCACCTGGCCGGAGCAGGCCCTGCGGGCCAACATCCACGCTCAAATCAGCCTGGCGCTGAACCGCGTATATACTGAATGGTACCGCAGCAAAGGCTACAATTTTCAAATCACCAGCTCCACCAGCTACGACCAGTACTACGTCCATGGCCGCAACATCTTCGAGGTGATGAGCCGCATTACCGACGACATCTTCAACACCTACGTACGCCGCATCGGTACCATCGACCCCTATTACACCGAGTACTGCGACGGCAAAACCGTATCCTGCCCCGGCATGAAGCAATGGGGCACCGTCACGCTGGCCAATCAGGGACGCAACGCGCTGTCCATCCTGCAATATTACTACGGCAACAACATTGAGATCGTACGCACCAATAACATTCAGGCCATTCCCGAAAGCTATCCCGGCACACCGCTGCGCCTGGGCAGCACAGGAAATGCCGTGCGCACCATTCAGCGCCAGCTCAACCGCATCGCCCGCAACTACCCCTTCTTCGGCACTCTCGAGGTGGACGGCGTGTTTGGCGCCTCTACCGAGGCTGTGGTAAAAAAATTTCAAAAGCAGTTCAGCCTTGCCCAAGACGGGGTTGTCGGCCGGGATACCTGGTACAAGATCAGCTATATTTACGTAGCGGTCAAAAAGCTTGCGGAGCTTTCCAGCGAAGGCGAGGCCACCGGCAACCTTGTAGCCGGCCAATGGCCCGGCACCCTGCTGCGTGTGGGCAGCCGCGGCGACGATGTGGAACAGATCCAGTTCTGGCTCAACGCCGTGGCCGAATTTGTGGACACCATTCCCACCGTCACGGTGGACGGCATCTTCGGCCAGGCCACGGACCGGGCCGTGCGCGCCTTCCAGCAGCATTTCGGCCTGACGGTGG
>ENA-OPRR01002311-OPRR01002311.1-human-gut-metagenome-genome-assembly--contig:-NODE-2311-length-12863-cov-2.906699_pt1 | contig 12863 bp, 13 predicted proteins | sample MGYA00241796_ERZ501883 | MGnify/ENA primary metagenome ERZ501883 (study PRJEB25962, sample SAMEA2042406) | human gut metagenome | biome: human gut; feature: human-associated habitat; material: faeces...
TGACCCACACACAGCGATAGCTATCTCCGCAGAGGTAGTAATCCCTGTAAAACTTTAGGATGCCGGGAAGGATGCGGTCAAAGAAGTTTTTTAGGGAGATCCGCTCCAGGCGCTCCTGCTTTTTCTCTTTTTTTCTGCTGTAAAAACCCATTAAGAGGTCACCTCCCCGGCAAGGGCGGCGATGACCAGCACCCGACTGTTACCCCCGCCATTGTTGCAGGTGGAGAGGGTGAGATATCCATCCGCCTGGTGGACCACATCCAGGTTGGTTTCCTTTAATAGAGTGGCGCGAAAGTCGGAAGCCGCAGAGGGATCAGCAAAGCTGGTAAAGGTGTAGAATGGGGATTTCGTGCTGGTTTCCACCACCGCCAGTACGTCATATTGATACTGTTTTTCGGACAGTTCCAGGTAGATCTCCTGGTGGGTTTCCCGGAAGCTGGGTTCCAGGTAGGAGATGAGCGGCTTGAACATACTCCCGTCCATCATGTTGTGGCCGTACAAAATCAAATTCTGATTTTCGACAGTGTCCTGGTTTCTTCCGTCCAGAAAAGGCGTCCCATGGCTGGCGGAGGCGCCGGCAAAGTCCCGGCGGAGGTAGTGTTCCGGGTCATCCGGTGTGTACATGACAGGATAGTCGATGCCTGTGTCTGGAATGGTGATCCAGCCCACACAGTCCGGGTTTTCGGCCGACAAAGCCGACAGATCGTGCCGGGGCGGAGCGGTGGTTAGTGAAACGACCTCGGCAGGCTCACTGGAATTTTCAGGGGACGAGCTGCTTTCAGAAGAAGCCGTGGATTCTGGGGCGGGTGTACTTTCCAGCACATATTCCTGGGAGAGAGTTTCAAAGGCTGTCCGCTGCTCCTTGGCGTCAATGAAATAGTGGGTGAGCCAGAACCCGCAGCCCGCTACGGTCAGAACCAGAGCAAAGGTGAGTAAAACAAGGATGGTTTTCTTCATTAGGTTGCACCTCACAGTTTGGATAGGTCAAAATGTTCCGAACCCTCGATGTCAGGGAACAGGTCCCCCTTCATAGAGGCTCCAAAATACAGGGCCAGCATCCGTTTGATTTCCGGCTTTCCCATAAGCCGGACTTCGAAGCCCTCGTCATGAAAAGTTTTCCGCGCTATGTTGATGTCCGCGAACACTTGGCTTTCCTTTTCATTTTTGAAACGTAGAACCACCGCAAATTGCCTGGCTGTGGACATCTCCAGCTGGATGGAACTCAGGAACTCCCGGTCTTTTTTCAGCGCCTGCTTCACTTGGGGATTGTTCTCCTGGAGGATGCGCTGGTCAATGAATTGCTGGTTATCGTCAAAACGTTGGGCAGAGTCCATGCAGACCACTTCCAACCTGGGATGGGAGTTCAAGACTATAAGGAGCTTCTTTATTTTGTTCTCAATATTGGCGGGAGACAGCACAGAGATATTGATGGGCTGAACGGCGAAATAGACCAGCTCTCCGCCGGTGGTTTTCAGGCCATAGTTGGTAAATCCCTGCAGGCCCAGTAAATTCTGTACGGACTTTCTCCCGTGATTTCGTTTTCTGTGTCGATTCAAGTTGGCCTCCTTTTATGGCTCCGCCCAATAGTATTTTTGCTGGGTGGAGATGGTGAACTTTGTGACAAATCGGATATAGTCCAGGACGGTCAGGTCTGAAGGGCGGATCGTTAGAAACGCCCAGGCTGCCGACAGTGCCAGTGGAAGCAGGAGTCCCAACTGGGTGAGGGCTGCGAAGGAGAACAACAGCCCTATACAAAGTATGGCAAAGTCCCGCAGGCTCCACAGCCACAGATTTGCCGTGGCTTTCAAGTTTTGGGGATAATAGTAAGTTTTCATAAGCACCTCAATAGGGATCTTTTGCAGATGTTTGGCGTTTCACGGAAAAATAGAAGCCTGTAAATGCGGAGTAGGTGGTATTGCAACCCACCTATTTTCACTGTCTTACAGGCTTTTCAGGACATTCCGGGACAAATTCACCGCGGTGGAAGTGGCGTGGACTACGCTCATCATGTTGACTTTCACAGAGCTGTCCAAGCCAAACTGTTGGGCGATTCTTGGCACCTCTCCGGCTGCCAGCATGACTCCCAGCCCCAGGAGCATATTGTCCTGAAATGTGAGCAGCCCTAAAAACAGCAGTACCGTCTGGAGGAAAGCCGTCAGGCACAGGGCGAAGATCTGCTTGCACCACTGGGAAAAGCCATCCGTGTAGCCCCGGGGGACGCTGAACAAATAGAGCGAACCAACTGCCATCTGGATGAGCAGAATGCCACCCCGTTTGATGTTGGCGAAGAACACCTTCAGCACACAATAGGCCAAGGCCACCAAGGTCAGCAAATTGATCAATCCAAACGCTGGTCCTACGGTGGGGGGACCAAATTTTGCCGCCAACACCTTCAAGGCGACTTCGCCCAAGTTGAACTCCCTGGTGCCTACAAAATCGGCGGCCAGGTCTTTGAGGAACACGTTTTGCAGGCTGATACAGAACTTGTACAGTTCCACCGGCACTACGGTGACTAAGTTGGCGGCGAAAAATCCTTTTAACACATTGAGCATGGTGCCCTTGATGTTGACCTTACCGTTTTGATACCCTATGGCTATGTCAAAGACTGCCACGATCACACCAACACCAAACAGCACCCATCCAAAGAGAAAAAACAACCGGACGGCAGACTCGACCCAGGAGAGGTCGAAGATCTCCGCGCCCATGCTGCCGATTTGGGTAAACACATCGGAAATGGAATCGTAAAACGCATTGAACAGCCACTTCATCAGGCTGTCCCATATAGCGTTGACGATGGTTTCTCCAATACCCTCAAACACTGAGCCCATAGACGAGGCGATGCTGCTGATAAGGCCCTCCAGCCAGCTGAACATAGGGATCACCCCTTTCCTAATAGATTTCAATAGTTAGATGGAGAGAGTAAAATCTTGACCAGGGAGGTCCCCGACTGCTCATGAAGTCCACAGGGTCACACATCTTGGCGCGGTGGTCCCACTTTTGGACGTTGATTTCTTCGTTCATCCTGCTTTCCTCACATTCCAACAACACCCCAAATGTACAGGGGGGCAGTCAGGGTGAACAGCAGACAGGCGAAAAGAATTGCAGGGCCAGCGAATTCAAATCGACCACGATCACGGTAATCAAAGTAACTTGCGCCGACCTTGACAAAGAACAGCACGGCTAACACAACATCCAGAACGGGGAACACCACGTTGTTGACCACGGTCTTGATCTGCCCTTGGGCGCTGGTCCAGGTCTGCTCCACCGCTCCGGCTACATCACCTGTAGGAGCAGTGGCAAAGGCGGGAATGGTCAGCAGGGTCATCAGCAGGGCTGCGGTAAACGCTCCTGCCATAATTTTCTTCTTTCTGTTCAAAACAATTCCTCCTTTACAGTTTCATGGAAAAGTCGTTCTCTTGGGTTTCCCCTTGATACATTCCCACATAGTCCAGAATGGTGTTAGCGATTTGGGAACGCTGCTCCTGGGAAATGGGACGGTACCACTCAGGCTTGCCGTTATCGTCCCAAATTTGAGGGGTAACCGACATCATTCCGGGACTGTGCTGCTGGTCGATGATGTCGGAGAATCGGAAGAGCTGCTGGTCTACCACCCCATCGGTCCGGTTGATGACAGCCAGTTTGATGGCGTCATAGTGGTCCGCATAGCCAGTGGTGGTAAATTGCAGCTTTACCCGGAGATCCTCGTCCAGTTTGGCCAGGCAGGTTCTCCCGCAATAGTGGGCGTCCCGGAGCATAGGGCTGCTGCCGAAGAGATTACGCAGTTCTTGTTCATAAAAGTTCATGGAGTTGCGTCCTTTCTAAAAAAGAGAGGGCCGCGTTTCCACGGCCCATCATCATCTTACTTATTGTTTATTACAGTGCCGCAGCAGGGGAATGGTGACACACAGCCCCAGCAGAGCCAGAATAAGGAGCCCTCCGATCCAGAACACTGCCGGGCTTTCTCCCGTCTGGGGAATCTCCGGGGTGGGTTCTTCCGGTTCATCTGGCTTCTCCGGTTCCTCCGGCGTGGGTTCATCTTCCATGGTGATAGTCTGAATTTCCGTGGTGTCCGTCACTTCAAAGGTGATATCTTCGGAAACCTCATACCCGTCTGGGGCGGAGACTTCCCGCAGGACATACCCCTCACCCACAGGTAAGCCGGGGAGCACATGGGGAATGTCGGTGGTTTCCCAAGTGTCCAGGAGTGAGCCGTCCGGGGAATAGAGTTCCAGCACAGCGCCGGAAAGTTCCTCCCCGGTTTCCTTATCCACTTTAGAGAAATGTACCACTGTCTGGGAGTTGGCGATGTCCTCCAGATCCACGTCGGTTTTGTTCACTTCCACCGCGATGGATTCCTTCATGGTGACGTAGCCGGGGACAGTTTCCAGTTCAGCTACCTGGTAGTCGCCGTAGGGGGCTTCAAAGGTGAACTCCCCGGATTCATCGGTGGTGGAGGTGGCCAGGGCAGTTTCTTCGGTGAACTCCGTGGTTTCCGCATCGAAAAGCCCGAAGGTGACTCCCTCCAACGGAGCCTGCTCGGCCCCAGTCTTATGTCCGGTGATTTTGCCCCGGAGTAGCTGGTTGTAGAACTCTACAGTTGTGGCCTCATCAGCGGTGACAGTGACTGTTTGGCCAGCGGGAATCTCGTATCGAACAGTGAGATCGCTCTCCTGCTCTGTCACGGTGTACTCGCCGGGAGCCAGGTCCTGAATGTAGATCTTCCCGGCTCCGTCCGTAGTGAAGGTTTCTGAATAGTTCTCGCTCTCCACCAGGAAAGTGAAGCCCTCCAACACGCCGTCCTCAGAAGTCTTTTGGATCAGCAGGCCGCCTTTGGGATGGATCGTAATGGTCTGTGCCTCATCGTTGATGTCTGCGTGGGAAGCAATTTCTACGCCGTCCTGATACAGCGTTTCAAACACCACAATGGTGTTACCTGCCAAGGTACTGGCGTCCACCGTGTAGGTCAGTTCTATAGTGCCACTGCTTTCCTCTGCCACGAATTCTGTTTCGGCTGTGATCTCCACGCCGTCCACCAGGAGGGCTTCGCCCGTTCCTTTGTCCATAAGAATACCGGAAACAGTGTAGGTCTGGCCGGGGTTAAGTCCGGTGTACTCCACCACATCCACAATGGTGATCTCCCCGATGGGGTCGGCAGTGTGCTGGCCATCTACAGTGGCAGTGGTGCCGATCTCCGGAGTTTCAACAAAAGTGACCGTCTGGCCCTCATCCTCCAGGTCCGCATGGGAGGCAACCACATTCTCGCCTTGATAGAGGTCCTCAAAAACCACCACAGAGGTTCCTGCCAACGCAGATGCGTCAAAGGTGTAGGTCAATTCCACGGTCCCATCGGGTGAATCAGGGATGAACTCCAACTCAGCTGTGACCTGCTGCTCACCCACCAGCAGCGGTTTCCCGGTTGCCTTGTTCATAAGAACACCGCTCAGTTTGTAGGTTTGGCCCACCTTCAGGTTCTTGTAGGTCACGGTGTCCACGATGGTGACTTCTCCAGTAGGTTCCGCTGTGTGCTCGCCATCTACCGTGGCAGTAGTACCGATTTCCGGTACCCCTTCAAACTGGTCATCAATGGTGCCCAGGTAGATGGTAGTGTTGTTTCGGCTGATAGTGATGTTAGGAACTTTCACCAGCTCGTAACCGGCGTTGCCTGCGCAGGGCAATTCTTCCAGGGTGTAGGTGTCGTAAGGGAGGGCGCACAGCTCATCCTGGGTATCCACCACCCAGTCCTCGGTGGTCAGGCCAAACCAGGTGCCGTTGTGGTCATCCCATGCACTTTCATCCTCCACACCATCGTTGCCGTTGGTGTTCTGGGAGTGGGGGTTCCACTCGGTGGTGGTACGCACTTCGCCGTTCTCGTCAGTGACAACAATGTGGCTTTCGCCGGTGGTCTGGCTGGTGAGCTTGAAGGCCACATTGGCGAACCGGTGCATATTGGACTCGCCGCCCTCACCAACCTTGACAAACTGCAGGTCGCCACGAATTACCTGGTTGTAAGCAGCATCGCCGTCCCGGTACTCGATGATCTCTCCATCCTTGCGGATCTGGAACGACCGGACGATCTGGTCGGTATGGAGGTACCCTTCGCCAGGTTTGCTCTCCACCATCTGGTAGGTTCCGTAGGGTAGAGCGCGGGCATCCGTCTGGGCGATGCCGTCCACCACCTCAATGGTGGCGCACACCTCGCCGGGCTGGTACAGAGCGCCGTTCACATACACGGCGTTGATGGATTTATTGGTGATCTCAAAAAGAGTGCCGTCCAAAGAGGCACCGCCCAAGGGGGTGAGCAGGCCGGACTCCAGATCCCTCTTTTCAATGAGGACACCGCCTCTTACAACTTCATCCGCCATGGTGAACTCATAGATGATGTCGTCATCCTCCACCAAGACCGTCTGGTCCGGGGCAGTGAGCAACATGGATTCGTTGGTGGCGGATTCATGCAGGATGTACTCGCCGTAAGGGAGAAGATCATCGGCGGTACTGGCTTTGCCCTCGCTGTCAGTGACCAACGTCTTGACCACCTCGCCGGGCTGATATTTCTGGCTATCAACAACCACCGGGTTGCGGGAATTGTTGATAATCTCAAAGGTGATCCCCTCGAAGTTGGCGTCACCTTGCGGCGTGGAACCGGTGATGGTATCCTGTTTCTCCACACTCAGGCCGCCCCGTTCCACATCGTTCACAGCGGTGACGGAAACGGAGTGGCTATTTTGCCGCACTTCAACGGTTTTACCGGTCCAGGTCAACAGCATGGACTCATTTGTCTGAGACTCTCTTACTTCATAGGTCCCGTAAGGCAGAGCCTCACTGCCGGTGCTGGCGTGACCGGTTTCGTCCGTGGTGATGGTCATGACCACGTCACCCACGGCGTAGGTTTGGCCGTCCACCACCACGGGATTGGCGCTTCGGTTGATGATCTCAAAGTCGATGTTGGCGAAGGAGGAGTTGCCCTGGGGGGTGGTCCCCATCTGGCTGTCCTGCTTTTCAATGTCAATTCCACCCCGGACCACATCATTTTCTGCCTCGTACTCCAGCATGACGTTGTCCGAGTCAATAGAAACGCTGATTTCTTCCGTGAAGGTTTTCAGCATGGATTCATTGGTGGAAACCTCCCGCAGGGTGTAGTCGCCGTATGGGAGAGCGTTCTCCCCGGTGGTGGCCACACCGCTGGCGTTGGTGGTGATGGTCATGGCCACCTGGCCGGGAGCGGCTGTGGAGCCGTTCACTGCCACAGGGTTTTGGCTTTCGTTAACGATCTCAAAGGTGATTCCTTCCAGAGAGGCGTCGCCTTGCGGGGTCGTACCGGTTTGGTTGTCCTTCTTCTGTATGGTAAGGCCGCCTCGCTGGACTTCCTCCGCCAGGTCCGTGACCTCCAGCTCGTACACATCGCCGGTGAGCTGGCTTCCATCCACGGTGTAAGTGTGAACCTGGGTGTCCAGCCGGTACCCTTCCGGGGCGGTGAGTTCCTTGACCGTCACCGTCCCCAGCGGCAGGCCCTCCAGAGTGCCAAGATTGCCGGAGGCGTCTGAAGTCAGTTCCTCTGTGACGGTCTGGCCGCCCTTCTGGTAGCTGATCTGGTAGACAGCTCCCGCCAAGCTGGCGTTGCCTTGGGGAGTGCTGCCGGTCTGGGAGTCCTTTTTCTTGAGTTTCAAGGTCAGGGTCCCAGGCTCGTCCTCCACCGACAGAGAAGTGTCACTGCCGTCAATGGTGAAGGTGTATATCTTGGTGTCCAGCTTGTACCCCTTGGGCGGGGTCACTTCCTTGACGGAATAGGTGCCGTCCTCCAGCGGGGTGGACAGAGTGGCATGGCCAGCTTCATCCGTTGTGAAGGTTGCCACCACAGAACCTGTACCAGAAGTGCCTTTGTACACATTGTAGGTGGCTCCTGCCAGGCTGTATGCTGAGTTCCCCTGGGTGATGCTCACATCTGCGGAAGTCTTGGTCAGGGTCACATCGTATTCTTTGGGCTGCAGGGGCTCGATTTTGATAAGGATATAGAAGCTACCCGGTGTTTTGGGTGTGATGGAGGAAATCTGGTTGCCCGAGCTGGGTTCGGTGCCGCTGTGCCACATGACATCGTCATCGCTGGCCTCGCCCCAGAAGAAACCAATGTGGTTGTCCGCTCCATCCGCGCCAGGGTTGTCACTCCACCACATGAGGATAATGTCGCCCTTCTCGGCCAATCCGGAACTCAACAGTTCTTGTTTGGTGCGGAAGGCGTATGCGGAAATCTGACCGTTCTCAATGAGGTTTTTGTAGTTGGACGCGCCCGCCAGCCAGTCGTATGGTAGACCGGAGCCGAACTGGTTGACGGGAGTGCGGTGCATGATCTCCATGACCAGATCCGCGTCCAGGCCGGCTTTTCTCAAAACATAAGAAACAAAGCCGCCGCAGTTCATCCCCACGGTTCCGCTGTTGTAGGAGGTATCCCCGTTTGGTGACTGGGCGTCGCCTCCCACATACTTGGTGCCCAAGTAGTAACTGTCATGCTCGTGGGCTTCCAGTTCCTGGACAATGCTTTCTCGGGTGACGCCTACACTAGTCATGTAGCTGGTGCCACCCTCCACTTCCGACTTGACCGTATTGAACGGGTCCTGAGCAAACAGGACCGGACCGTCCGTTTCCATCATGCTCTCGATCTCATCTGCGGAAACAGAAAAAGGCAGCGCGCTGAACATCAGCACCACTGCCAGAAACAATGCGAGTATTTTCTTTGTGCGTATCATGGTTTTCCTTTCTGCTCCATGGGGAGCGGGTCACATGGTCATGACGGGGGCATCCTCATCCGTGGGAAGAGGAGCGCTTTGATAGGCGGTGTCAAAAGGGAGATCATCCTCCAGCAATTCCTCCAACTCGTCCTTCTGCTGAGGGTGCTGCCGCTCCTGCTGCTCCATGACCAGTTCATAGGAGCTGAGGATCTGGCCGTGAAGGAGTTCCCTGGCCTCTTTGGTGATGGGGAAGAACACGGAGTCCGTCAATTCCGTGCCGTTTTTGACGTAGCGGCGCTCCGGGTCTTTGACGAACAGCCCGTTTTTGGAGTCGTAGATCCGAAACCCTTTTACCGCGAAACTGCCCGCAATGGTAATGCTTGCCGTTGCCAGCAGCTTTGTTTTGGGATTGCTCAAGGGGTATACCCGCACCGTAAAGGGGGGTACCCAAGAAGCGGGGTCTTGACTTTCCTCCGCCGCTGGGGCGGAGGAGAGCTGCTCTTCGTTCTCAATATCGATTTTTTCTTTTCTGGTGGCCATAACTGCTCCTTTCAGTTGTCAACGCCGTAAAACTCAGCCAGCAGCGCTGTTAAAAGCCTGTACTGCTGGCTGTAGCTCAACTTATGGAATTCTTGGGTGAAGATGTCGCCGGTGAACTCGGGTTCCTCTGCTTCCTCCGGTTCCACCACCTCCAACCGGGTAATGATCACCCGGTCGGGCGGGTCAGACTCAAACAGCAGCACGTCGCCTGGGGCAAAGTCCAGTTCTGTCCGGATGGGCCGGGGAATGGTGGTCCTGCCTCGTTTGCCTAAAATCCTCAATACAGACCGTTCCATAAAATCTTCCTTTCCGTTTGTTTTTCCGGGGCAAACAGGTACAGCTGCTCCGGGGTGCGTTTTGTGGTGTCGTAGTTGGAGATGAGTACTTCCTGGTACATGGCCCCGCTCTCGTACCGCTGGGCCATGTTGTTGATCCGCTCCACCTGCTCGATGAAGATGCCGGGCTGCTGGTACAGTTCCAGCACTTCGGGACACAGGTTGTAGGACAGCAGCCACAGACCTTCCGCCCCGAACAGCAGGTCCGCCAGGCGCCGGTGGTCCGAGGGGAGGAAAATCTTTCCGGGGTAATAGTCCTCGGTGTCAAAGTAGGGCGGGTCCAGGTAGAAGAAAGTGGTTGGAGAGTCGTACCGGGTGAGGATGGTTTCAAAGTCCTCGTTTTCCAAGGTGACTCCCTGGACCCTGCCACATACACGGTCGATGACGGGGAATCCTGCCCACATACTCCGTCCCACAGCACAAAACTGCTTGCCGTTGCCAGCGTAGCTCTGTCGGATCACCTGGTAGAAATCCGCTGCCCGCAGGATGTCATCTTGGTAAGAGAATTCCGCTAACCGCCTTTGGGCAATTTGAAAATCCTCCCGGCTGTGGACAACATAGAGCAGACGGTCTTTCAGTTCATTGGGGTGGTCTCGCACCACACGGAACAGATTGATGAGGTTCCCGTTTTTGTCGTTGAGAATCTCTCTCACGGAGCGTTCCTTATTGAGCAGCACAGAGCCCCCGCCCCCGAACACCTCCACGTAGATCATGTTGCGAAATCCCGGCGGGAACCGCTGGAGGATGGTGGAACACAGGGCTTGTTTTCCACCCACCCATGGGATGATGGATTGAATAGGCCATTCCTCCTTTCCTTTTTCAGGTTGGTTTTTCAGGTCATAGTCATGGAGGGCATTTCCGTCTGGTCAGGCAGAACCCGGAAGCTGTCTTGTCCAATAAGAAGGGACAGGCTGCTGCCGTTATCCCAATTGACCAACAGGGCGAGCTGGTCATCCACACCCACCACCGTGCCCTTCGTGCCGGGCTTCAAGTGTTCTTCCTCGTTGCAGAGGGAAACCACTTCCACCCTGGTGCCGGGCGGGTATTTCTCTCTCATGTGTGCTACATAATCTCTTTGATACAACATGAAAATCACTCCCATCTTTTTTCAAACTGAATCCGAACGGCTTTTTCCAAACCGTAGGCCCGGATGGCCAGGGCAGTGCAGAGGACCAAGTAGGCCTCTATGGACAGCAGCGCTGGATCGGCGATATCCGTAAGTTGAATGTTGTCGGACCCGGTGAGGATGTCTTTAGTAGCGGAGAAGAACACATACCCGGTGCCGGTCAGGTTCTTGGGCCGCATCTCGTCGATGTAGATTTTGCGGATGGTAACTTGATCCCAAACTTGGTTCCACAGTCCGCCGTCCGCCGTAAGCAGGTACAGGGCGGCCAGGAACTTCCGTGAAACCGATTCAGGGCGAATGGACCGTTCTTTTTCAAAGGTGTGCTGGTGGCGCTCATCTCGGTAGATCATGGGGGTTCTTCCTTTCTGTTTCGTTTCTGCGTCCAACTCTGCTTGGATGCGATCTGCCTCAGGAGTATCTGGTTTATAGTTTGGTTGATGTTTCATAAACCGCTCAAAGGCTTGATCGGTTGGATCTGTGGTGAAGAGGGGCATGGGTGTTCTCTCCTTTCAGCTGAAATAAAAAAGAGCGGAATCTGTTTTTCGTCAGATTCCGCTCTAATTTGCTGGTGGTCATGTCATGGACATTCCCGAGCTATGATCGTGAAAACTGTCACGAAGGGAAACATAGCTTTGATACCCTTCTGAATCAAGTTTGGCTAATTTCTCCCCATTGAACCGATATTCAGGATAGGCTACAAATCCGCTCTGCTGGGTGCGGCCCGTGGGAGTTGCAAGGCCCTCTTCTTCTAGCCAGGGAAGAATTTCCTGGCCCAGATGATTCACATCCACAAATGCGCAGTCTTGATCCAGGGACGTTCCCAGGTTGACTGTTAAATCTCCCCAGGGTTCCGGTTCTCCGTTATTCCAATCTTGCAGAAGCAGCGCCAAGTTTCCGTTGTTGTAGTAAGACCGCACCTGGCAGTCCAGGAAGATGGTTTTACCATCCCAGGGAAGCTTCAGCAGACCATCTCCACTTTGAATTGCTTGATACTTTTCATCGCTGTACCCGTCCCACCGCAGATAGTTCCAGTCGGGTTGAGGACAGGGGGCGGATTGCGCCACCTCTCTCGGCACGGTTTCAAGCTCCATGGTTTTATCCGGGTCCATCAGGCAGGGTGCGTAAGCTGGGATGATTTTTGAAGCCAGGTATTCCTGGTCAGGACAGATATCGATCAGTCCCATCCGGGCGGTGAGAAATGTCTTTTCGTCCACAGTGCCGATTGCGCTCATGTCCGCCCAGCGGTGAGCGGCGAGAAAAGCCGCGATATTATGCGGGGTGGCTTTGAAAAAGACGGCGTCCTCCGGAGAGTCCATGTCGCTTGACAGACCTTGTAAATATTCTTGGTTCAATTTGGTCACCCTTTCTTTGGTTGAAAATAAAAAAAGCCGGAGTCGAAAAGATTTTTCGATTCCGGCTTCTGCCTGGTACTTATTCGGTTATTTAATGTGTTTACGTGGGTTCGAATCCCTCCAGATGGCGGTGGTTTCATTCAAAAACGTCACGCCGTGACGGGCTTTTTTTGGCCCTGAAAACATGAAAAAACCCCGGAATTCCGGGGTTTTTTCGGCCTGGTTTCATTTTGTACCAGTAAACATGGTGGGCGCTAACGGACTTGAACCGCTGACCCCCTGCACGTCAAGCAGGTGCTCTAGCCAGCTGAGCTAAGCGCCCAATTTTTTGGTGCTTGATTAGTTTACACGATTCTGGGAGAAAATGCAAGCCCAAAATCAAATTTTGCCAAAAAATTTTTCAAAAAAGGGGCGTGTTAATAAAATCTTAAGAAAATCATCGCGTTGTACTTAATTTGTTCACAATATGCTTTAGGTGTGCTAAAATAGAGGTCAAGAGGACGCCCGGTTGAAAAAGTGTTGAACACCCTGCGATATGCTGAAGGGGCAGCGCTCTCCGGGCACCTGTAACAGGCTTGCGTCAAATGGAGCAGAAGGCTCCATGGCATATAAGCGTTCTTCCCGGCTTCTTCAGAGGGTGCGGGGGAAAGGAGATTTTTATGGAAGCCTTATCTGCAATCAATTTTCTTCTGGCGGCTTTGTTCGCGGCATGCTACTGCTATCAGGCGGTGTTTCTGGGCGCGCGGCTGCTGCGCAAGCGGCGGACCTTCACGGCGCGCAAACTGTGCCG
>ENA-OPRR01002316-OPRR01002316.1-human-gut-metagenome-genome-assembly--contig:-NODE-2316-length-12843-cov-3.319909_pt1 | contig 12843 bp, 10 predicted proteins | sample MGYA00241796_ERZ501883 | MGnify/ENA primary metagenome ERZ501883 (study PRJEB25962, sample SAMEA2042406) | human gut metagenome | biome: human gut; feature: human-associated habitat; material: faeces...
CCTGCCTGTGTAGCCAGCATGGTGCTCGCTCTGGCAGCCATTATGATCTGTCTGAACCGCTCCGGCAAAGCATCCGCGTCCAGCGCTGAATAAAGTCTGGCACACAGTTTTCCGGATCCCGGATCATATAGACGGGCCCTCCTCTCCTGCGTCCCAAAGGCGCTTGCAGCGGAGGGCCCGTCGTGCTACACTGATATCAGAAAGCTTTCACACGGACTCTGGAACGATCCGGAGCCGGCGGTACAGCCATGCTCCGGAACGGAGCCGGTAAAACACACAGGATGGTGAGCAGTATGATGGAACAGTTATCCATGTTTGATTACAAAGAGACCATGTCCCCTCTGGCCAGCCGGCTGCGTCCGGAATCCCTGGAGACCTTTGTGGGCCAGAAGCACCTGCTGGGAAAGGGGAAGCTCCTGCGCCAGCTCATCGACCAGGACCAGATCCCTTCCATGATCTTCTGGGGGCCTCCCGGCGTCGGGAAGACCACCCTGGCCAGTATCATTGCCAAAAAGACCAATGCCGACTTTGTGAATTTCAGCGCCGTTACCAGTGGCATTAAAGAGATCAAGGAGGTCATGGCACGGGCGGAGCTGAGCCGCCGGTCCGGGCTGCGGACTCTGGTATTTGTGGGCGAGATCCACCGCTTCAATAAGGCCCAGCAGGACGCATTTCTTCCTTATGTGGAAAAGGGCAGCATCATCCTCATCGGAGCCACCACGGAAAACCCGTCCTTTGAGATCAACGCAGCTCTTTTATCCCGATGCCGCGTTTTCGTCCTCCAGCCTCTTTCCACCGACGACTTAACGGAGCTCCTCCACCATGCGTTAAAAAGCTCCAGGGGCCTCGGCTATCTGAATGTGGAGATCGGAGAGGAGCTGATCGCCGCCATCGCGGCATTTGCCAATGGAGACGCCCGGACGGCTTTAAACGTGCTGGAAATGGCCGTGACCAACGGGACCATCACACCAGAAAAGACCATTGTGACCCGGGATATCCTGGAGCAGTGCATCAGCAAAAAATCCCTTCTATATGATAAGAATGGTGAAGAGCATTATAATCTGATCTCCGCCCTCCATAAATCCATGCGAAACAGCGATCCCGATGCAGCTGTCTACTGGCTGGCCCGGATGCTGGAGGCCGGGGAAGCCCCCCTGTACATCGCCCGGCGGCTGATCCGGTTTGCCACCGAGGACATCGGACTGGCCGATAATAACGCCCTTACTCTGGCGGTCTCCGTCTACCAGGCCTGCCACTTCCTGGGAATGCCGGAATGCAATATCCACCTGACCCACGCCGTGGTCTATCTGTCCCTGGCGCCCAGGTCCAATTCTGTTTACATGGCCTATGAGCACGCCAAAAAGGACGCCCTGAACATGCTGTCCGAGCCGGTCCCCCTGGTGATCCGCAACGCGCCCACCGGGCTTATGAAGGAGCTGGATTACGGGAAGGGCTACGTCTACGCCCACGACACGAAGGAAAAGCTCGCCCGCATGGAATGTCTGCCCGAATCCTTAAAGGGAACCCGGTACTACATTCCTGGCGAGGCGGGAGAAGAGAAAAAACAGGCAGAACGGCTTAAAAAGGTGCAGAGGTTCTGGGAGGATGGAGAATCGCCCGTTGATGCAGGATAATCCCCCTCTTCCATGCATGAAAAAGGCAGACGGCTGGGCCTTCTCTGCCCTTTCAGCCATCTGCCTTACGGATATCCGGAAATCCATGGGGATTCCGGACAGCTGGACGCGGATCCAGCCTATTCTGCCATCATATCCAGTCCTGTCATAGCCAGTACCTTCACAGCCGCCAGAAGCGCCCGTTTTCCTGCCGGGCCGCCGGAAGCCTCTGCAAAGGGAGCCGTATGGGTCCCCAGCCCCTCGCCGACACCGATATAAAACTGGGCCGCAGGCATGGCGTGGGTCACGTTGCCCACGTCCGTGGAGCCGATCCCCTGGGTCAGATCCCTGGGGATGTGGTGCTCGCCGATGAGGTCCATGTTCTTCTCCACAGCCTCCACCAGTCTCCGGTCGTTTCTCACATCCTCGATCAGGTAGCCGTCCTGGGAGATCTCCACCTCCACTCCGGCGCACATGGCCGCACCCTGGGCGCACCGGTCGATGACAGCGATCACTTCCTTTAAATACTCCGAATCCAGAGCACGGATATTGAACTTGCATACAGCCCGCTCGGGAACGATGTTCACAGCCGTACCGCCCTCCAGGACGATGCCGTGTACCCTTGTGTAGTCTTTAAAATGGAGCCTCTGGGAATCAACGGCATGGAACATCTGCATCACACCGTTTAAAGCGCTGGCTCCCACCCAGGGACAGGCTGCTGTATGGGCCGGTTTTCCCTTGAAGGTATACACCTTGTTCACAGCCGCAAAGGAAATATCATCGGCCATGGACAGATCGCTGGGATGCATGATCAGGGACATATCCACGCCTTCAAAGATCCCCTCGTCCAGCATGGTGATCTTCCCGCTGCCGTTTTCCTCCGCCGGGGTACCGAATACCTTCAGCGTTCCGCCGATGCCGTATTTTTCCATGATCTCCTTTAAAACCACTCCGGCTCCGGCTCCGCTGGTGCCGATGAGGTTATGGCCGCAGGCGTGGCCCAGCTCGGGAAGGGCATCGTACTCACATAAAAATGCAAAGGTCATTCCCGGCTTTCCGCTGTTATATTCCGCCACAAAGGCCGTATCCAGGGAACCTGCTCCCCGTTTTACAGAAAAGCCGTGGCGTTCCAGAAGGCTGCATAATTCATTCTGTGCCGTCTTTTCCTGGAACGCCAGCTCCGGATGTTCAAAAATACATGCGCTCACCGCCTCAAATTCTTCTCTGTGGGCCTCTGCAAGCGCCTCGATCTCATGCTTCATTCCTGTCATATCCATGATCCATTCCCCTCCATGATCCTTTTCCTGTCTGTTTTCTGCGCCGGGAGGCTGTGCTTCCCCTCCGGCGGATTCTGCGTACCCGGACCTCTGCGGTATACACAGAAGCCGGCGCGCGCCAACGATACCATTGTACCATCTTCTCCCCATTTTCACAAGGACCTGGCAGAGTCTTTTATGGTTTTTTTGGATCTGGCGCAATTTTCTCCACAATTTTATTGTCATATCTCAAATTACTGATATAATATAGATAGACTTTTTATTCTGGAAAATATATCTGATTTAGGAGGAATCTTATGACCACATTATTTACCAACGGAAATCTCGTGGATGTGATCGGCCAGACCGTCCTCACCGGCGGCAGCATCCTGGTGGAAAACGGCATGATCAAAGAGGTAGGAACCAGTATCGCTGCTCCCGATGGCGCAAAGGTTGTCGATCTGGGCGGAAGGACCGTGCTCCCCGGGCTTTTCAACTGCCATGTACATATGTGCTCCGATGCCGGGACCGGCGCAAAGGAAACCATTTCTGACGCCGCTGTCACCATCCGGGCCCTTAAGAATTTAAAAACACTGTTAAATTCCGGCGTGACCTACATCCGTGACGCAGGCGCGCCCAAATATATTGATGTGGACCTCCACGACGCCCAGTTAAAGGGCGAGATCCTGGCTCCGGAAATGCAGACTGCATGCCGCTGTATCTGTATGACCGGAGGACACGGCCACGACTCCGGCCGTGAGGCTGACGGTCCCGACGACTGCAGAAGAGCAGCCAGAGAGCAGTTAAAGGCCGGCGCCAACTGGATCAAGGTCATGGCCACCGGAGGCGTTATGACCAAGGGCGTTGAGCCGGGCTCCCCGCAGCTCACCGAAGAGGAGCTCCGCGCAGCCATCGAAGAAGCCCACAAGGCAGGGGCCAAAACCTTCACTCATGCCCAGGGCATGGAAGGCATCAAAAACGCTCTCCGGGCCGGCGTGGACTCCATCGAGCACGGCTTCTTCATGGACGACTGGTGCTTCGACTTCATGAAGGAGCACAACGTGTTCTTCGTTCCCACCCTGGCCGCTCCCTACTGGATCAAAAAATACGGCACGGACGCCGGGATCCCCGATTACATGGTGAAGAAGGTAGAAAAGACCATCGACGCCCACCAGGATACCTTCCGCCGCGCCCATAAGGCAGGCGTTAAGATCGCCCTGGGAACCGATGCGGGAACCCCCTTCAATAAATACGATATGACTGGCTTTGAGTGTATCCTGATGGTGGAAAACGGAATGACCCCCATGGAGGCCATCCAGTGCGGTACCATCAACGCTGCCGAGCTCATGGATGTAAAGGACACCCACGGCTCCATCACCCCGGGCAAAAAGGCGAACTTCGCTGTCTTTGAAAAGAGCCCGCTGGAGGATATCCACGCTATTCTGGACTGCTCCATGACTGTCCTGGGCGGAGACGTTGTGTTTGAGAAATAATACATCGGTTGCCTATGTTTCTTGAAAATTCCTCTTGAATATTTTCAGTGTTTATTATAGAATGTATACAATGATAAAAAAAGGAGGTAATTCATCATGGCATATGTAATTAACGATACTTGCGTTAGCTGCGGTTCCTGCGCTGGCGAATGTCCGGTAAATGCAATCTCTCAGGGAGACGGCAAATACGAGATCGATGCAGATGCATGCATCAGCTGCGGAACATGTGCAGGTGTATGTCCCACTGGCGCTATCAGCGAGGGCTAATATCTCACGTATTAGAAGAATACATAAAAGCTGCTGCGCTTTATTTGCGACAGCAGCTTTTTTGTTATGATCATTTTTATTTTACAGCTTGTTCCCATTTCTCCCAAACTTCTTCTTTTTCCCAAAGCCCCCGGAAAAAAACGGGATCCGGGATGCGGCGGCCTCCGCCTTTCCCTTGTTTTCCCGCTGGTACAGACGGATCGTCTCATCCAGCTGGCGGAACCGCTCCTCATCTCTTTCATCAGCCACCCGCATCAGGTAGTCCACCTCTTTTATGACCTTGTCATTGACCATGCAGCTGATATCCTGACTCAGCTTCTCATTGTTTTCCTCGATGGCCTGTCCGATCATCTGTCCCAGCATGGCCCGGAACTGCTCCGCCCGTTCCTCAGCCATCATGGTCGTCAGGGCCCGGTCATCCATGTTTTTTACTTTTTCATCCTCATGCTCCGTATGATCCTTTAAAGCAGCCACAACATCCTCCTCCAGAATATCATTGGGAACAACCACTTCCCCATCTGATTCCAGGGATCTGGCAAGCGCCGCTTTAATGGCCTTGAGCTGATATCCCTTCTCCTTCAGCTCCTTGATCTGCTTAAAAAGCCGGATATGAAGCTCCGTATAATATCTGTGTCCCATCTCATTCCTTGGTATATTCATTTCCAGCTCTTCTTCCCAATACCTGAGAACGTGGGATTCAACATCCACCTTCCTCGAGGCATCGGAGATCAGATAGTGCGTATCTGCCATGGTTGTCCTCTTCCTTTCCCTGTTACATAATACGATGTTAGGGGCTCAGGTCTTAAAATCGCCTGCAAGCAGCCTTGTGTCGAATCGATCGGCCTTTTGACCCTGATATCATAATATATGTGAGGACGTTCCAGAATATTCCAAAAATGTTGAGATACAGTCTGAATGGGCTTACTGCTCCTTGGCCATGTTCACAAACCTTGTGAGCTCCGGCCTCCAGCCCAGGTTTACGGTGCCGATAGGGCCGTTACGCTGTTTGGCAATAATGACCTCCGCCACATTGGGCGTATCTGTGTCTTTATTATAATAATCGTCCCTATACAGGAACATGACCACGTCCGCGTCCTGCTCGATGGCTCCCGACTCACGCAGGTCCGAAAGCATGGGCCTGTGATCCGTCCTGGATTCGCAGGCGCGGGAAAGCTGGGACAGGGCGATGACCGGGGCGTTGAGCTCACGGGCCAGGGCCTTTAAGGAACGGGAGATCTCCGAGATCTCCTGCTGGCGGTTGTCGCCGTTTTTCGCGCTTCCGGTCATCAGCTGGAGGTAGTCGATCATCACCAGATCCAGGCCGTATTCCAGCTTCACCTTCCGGCATTTGGACCGCAGCTCCATAACGGAGATACCCGGGGTATCGTCGATGATCAGCTTTGAATTCCCGATGGTGCCGATGCCCTCTACCACTGCGTCCCAGTCGGCGTCTGTCAGCGTTCCCGTCCGCAGCTTCTGGGAATCCACGTTGGACTCCATAGCAAGCATTCGGTTCACCAGCTGCTCTTTGGACATCTCCAGACTGAAGATCAGACACGTTTTCTGGCGGCGCACCGCGATATAATCCGCTATATTCAGTACAAAGGCCGTCTTTCCCATGGACGGACGGGCGGCGATGAGGATCAGGTCCGACGGCTGGAGGCCGGACATCCGGTAGTCCAGATCGATGAAGCCGGTAGCCAGTCCTGTCACTGTGGATTTGGAACGGGTGGCCTGCTCGATCTTATCCAGAACATTCAGGGCCACCTGGCGGATGGGGACAAAATCGCCGCCGGTCCGGCTCTGGAGCAGATGGAAGATCTGTTTTTCCGTGTCTGCCAGGATCGTATCCAGCGGCTCCTTTCCCGCATAGCAGGAATTGGCGATCTCTTCGTTGATCTTGATCAGGCGGCGAAGGACCGCCTTCTCGTGGACAATGGCGGCATAGGACCGCACATTGGCCGACGTGGGCACCGTAGCCATGATGTCCCGGACGGCGTCCAGGCTGCATACCTCCGGCGGCACGTCCTTTTCCTTCAGCCGGTTCTGGAGGGTCACCAGATCCACCGGCTGGCCTTCGTTGAACAGCTCCACCATGGTCTCGAACATGACGCCGTACTGGCGCTGGTAAAACTCATCGGCCACGACGGTCTCTGACGCGGCGATGATCGCATCCCGGTCCATCAGCATGGCGCCGATGACCGACTGCTCCGCCTCCACGCTGTGGGGGAGCACCCGCTTTACTAACGCTTCTTCCATATCCCTACGCCTCTGTCACCTTGACTCTCAGCTTTGCAGTTACGTCCTTGTGGAGCTTAATGGGCACCTCAAAGGTTCCCAGGCTGCGGATGGGATCCGTTAAGACCATTTTTTTCTTATCAATATCCAGATGTAACTGGTCGGCCGCCGCCTTGGCGATCTCCTTTGTGGAAACGGAGCCAAAGGTCCTTCCGCCCTCTCCGGCCTTGATGGAGACTGTCACCGAAAGCTCGTCGATCTTTGCAGCCAGGGCCTTTGCCTCTGCCAGCTGCTCTGCAGCCACCTTGGCTTCGTTGGCCTTCTGGAGCTTCAGATCGTTCAGATTCTTTGTGTTGGCCTCTACGCCCAACTTCTTCGGCAGGATAAAGTTTCTTGCATATCCGTCGTTGACCTTTACGATCTGTCCTTTTTTTCCAAGTGCCTTTACATCCTCTAATAATACAACTTCCACGTTAAAATTCTCCTTTCTGTTTCATCGCCAGGATCACATCTTTGATCTTTTCCTTTGCCTCCTCCACAGTCGCTCCGGGAAGCTGGGCTCCGGCGATGGTCCTGTGTCCGCCTCCGCCCAGCTTTTCCATCATTACCTGGACGTTGATCTCATCAATGGAGCGGGCGCTGACATAGATCTTTCCGTTATAGGGGGTCAAGACCACAGAGGCCTTGATGCCGATGATATCCAAAAGCTCGTTGGCCGCCTGGGCCCCAACCACCGTGGGACTTTCCACATTCTCAGCCGGACATACGCTGATGGCAAAGGCTCCCTCAAAGACCTCCGCCTGGCGGACTGCCTCTGCCCTGGCCTTGTAGTCCTCCATTTTATCCCGGAACAGCTTCCTTACCCTGGTCACATCGGCGCCGTTCCTCCTTAAGAACGCCGCGGCCTCGAAGGTCCTGACTCCTGCCTGGTTTGTGAAATTGTTGGTATCGATGACGATACCGGCGTACATGGCGTCGGCCTCCAGGGATTTGATCCGGATGCTGTCCGTCACATACTGCAGGATCTCCGCCACCAGCTCGCAGGCCGAGGAGGCATAGGGCTCCACATAGGATAAGGTAGCGTTGCTGATGATCTCGCTGGACTGGCGGTGATGGTCGATGACCACAATGGTCTTTACCAGATTTAAAAGCTGGGGCTCTTCCGTATAGCTGGGACGGTTCACATCCACCACCACAAGGGCTGTGGACGGGTCCGCCAGTTCCGCCGCATCGTCTCCCATCAGGAACAGATCCTGGGGATAATCGCTGTTATTGATAAACCGGTCCATCATGGGCCGTACCGATGAGGTGACCTCGTTGATGACGATATGGGCCTTTTTCCCAAGGGCTGCGGCGATCCGGTACACGCCGATGGCAGAACCGAAGGAGTCGATGTCCCCGATCTTATGTCCCATGATCAGAAGCCGGTCCTTGGTCTCCAGAAGCTCCCGGAGGGCATGGGCCTTTACTCTGGCCTTAACACGGGTGGTCTTCTCCAGCTGCTGGGATTTTCCTCCGTAATACTGGATCTTTTCCCCGTTCTTCACCACGGCCTGATCACCGCCGCGGCCCAGGGCCATGTCGATGGCGGTCCGGGCGTACTCATAGTTGCGGATATACGTATCGCCGTTGATGCCGATCCCGATACTCAAGGTAACGGCCATCTCATTTCCGATATTAACGGTCTTTACATCCTCCAGGAGACTGAACCGCTCCGCCTCCAGGGACGGCATATATTTCTGCTCGATGGCAAAGAAATATTTGTCCTTTTCCATCTTTTTTACGATGCCGTTGACTCCGGAAATATATTTGCTGACCTTCCGGTCAATGAGGGCCACCAGAAGCGACCGGCGCACCTCCTCCACGCTCTCCAGCGCTTCATCATAGTTATCCAGATAAATAAGACCTGCCACCATTTTCTGGTCCGTGATGGCCTGCATATATTCATGGATCTCTGTCTCGTCATAAAGGTATACGGCCAACACCTGCTGCTCCGTCTTCTGGCCTGGCGCAGCGGAAAGCAGGCCGCTGTCCGACTGGATCGTCACACGCTTTATAGAGGCCCTGTAAATGGCTCCCCCATACGCGCACTGGACCTCCAGGGCATGGTCCATTTTTTCCAGGCCTTCCTCTGTGATCTCCGGGAACAGGACCGTAAGGCTCCTCCTGGCGCTCTTTTCGTCCCTGATCACCGCAGAAAACGCCCGGTTGGTCCACAAAAGACGTCCCGCTTCATCGGCGATGCCGTAAGGCAGCTCCATGGAAGCCATCAGGTTCTTCTGGCTCTGGTCAAAATCCGCGGCAAAGCCCACAAGCCCTGTCAGGATCCGCTTTTTTCCATACCAGAAGAGGACCCCCGCGCAGAATGCATACAGGACCGTAAACACGGCCATGACCATACCGGCTTTGCCGGAAACCAGGCCCACCGCCCCATTGGCGCAGAGGACCAGGGCCGAAAGTACCACGGGCCACTGCATGTATTTCTGCAGCACATTCCTGACCTTTTTATTCTCTTTCATGCTTTTCTCCTATTTCCAGGCCCCTGCGGACCATGGCAGAACAACAACGCAAAATTCCTTATATGTTCACCATTATATCATATCCCGCCTTGTTTGTAAATTTTAACCGTGCTTTTCACAGGGCTTCTTTCTCCCCCGGTTGACATTCCACAGAATCTGTGTAATATATTGAGTGGTGCCGCCGGAGACGGCCGCGGCAGACCCCCTTCCCGGCATCTGCGCCCGGAGCATATCATACAGAATTTACGGAGGAATAGAAAATGGCCCTGGAAAATGATCTCGGTCGTGACGATATAAAAAAGCTTGTGTGGCGCATTGCCATCCCCAGTATGCTGGCCCAGTTCGTCAGCGTCCTTTACAGCATTGTGGACCGTATGTATATAGGAAACATCCCCGACGTGGGAAGCGTCGCTTTAGCGGGAGCCGGTGTGTGCGGCCCTGTGGTGACCATGGTGGGCAGCGTTGCCTTCTGGGTAGGCATCGGCGGATCCCCCCTGATGAGCATGAAGATGGGCCAGGGAGATATAAAGACCGCCAAAAAGATCCTGGCCAACAGCTTTCTTTTGCTGGCGGTGGCGTCTGTCCTTCTCGTGGCCCTCATTTATCCCTTCCGCGAGCCCATGCTGCGGTATTTCGGCGCCAGCGACACCACCTATCCCTACGCCAACACCTACTTCAGCATCTATCTGACGGGTACCTTCTTCGCCCTTATGGCCACGGGAATGAACCAGTTCATCATCTCCCAGGGCTTTGCAAAGACCGGCATGTATTCGGTGATCATCGGCGCCGTTTTGAATATCGTCCTGGATCCCGTGTTCATCTTCGCCTTACACATGGGCGTGGCCGGAGCGGCTGTGGCCACGGTCCTCTCCCAGATGGCCAGCTGTGCCTTTGTCCTGTCCTTCCTCTTCGGAAAAAAGGTTCCTGTGAAGATCAGCTTCGGCGGCTATGACCGGAAGCTGATCCAGAGGATCCTGCTGGTGGGCTTTACGCCCTTTATCATCATCGCCGTGGACAATGTGATGATCATTTCCATGAACTCGGTGCTCCAGACCTACGGAGGTCCCGGTGAGGGCGATATGCTGATCACCTGTGCCACCATCGTCCAGAGCTTCATGCTGGTGATCACCATGCCTCTGGGCGGCATCACCGGCGGTACCCAGACCATCCTGGCCTTCAACTACGGAGCCGGACAGCCGGACCGGGTGAAAAAGGCCCAGCGCTTCATCTTCCTTTTAAGCGCCGGATACACCACGATCCTGTTTATCCTGGCCCAGACTGCGGGACACATCTTCGTGCGCCTGTTCACCTCGGACCCGGCCCTGATCGCCGAGGCTGCAAAGACCATAAAGATCTACACCCTGGCAGTGATCCCCTTAAGCATCCAGTATGTGATCGTAGACGGCTTCACTGGCCTTGGAAAGGTCCAGCTTTCCCTGCCCCTGTCCTTTTTCCGGAAGCTGGTCTACTTCCTTCCGCTCTTTTTGCTGCCCCGGTTCTTCGGAGCCAGAGCCACCTTTTACGCGGAGCCCATTTCCGACATCATCGCCCCTGTGGTATCCATCTTCATATACGCCGTGGCCATGAAGCGGATCTTAAAAAAGCCGGTGATCCCCAACTTCTAAGGATCGCCGGATGGGCGCCTGCACTCCCGGGCCACATCCGGGAGATGCCCGCAGGCCAGGCATCCCTGGTCATACTGACGCAGCTCCCGGCTCCATATATACAAAAAAACACTGCCATTCCCCCTTTCCGGGAGTTTTGGCAGTGTTTTTTATTGCAGCTCTTTTTATTAGTCGTCGTCCTCCTGGCTCTCGGTGACTGTGAAAGTGAATCTCTTTCTCGCCATCTCGTCGCTTGCCAGATATTCGTCGTAGGTGGTGATCTTATCCACCAGCTGGCCATTGATGATCTCCATGATCCGGTTGGCCGTGGTCTCTACTACCTGGTGGTCACGGGAGGAGAAGATCATAACGCCCGGGAATTTCTTCATTCCGTTGTTGAGGGCCGTGATGGACTCCATATCCAGATGGTCCGTGGGCTCGTCAAACATCAGCACGTTGGCCCCGGAGATCATCATTTTGGACAGCATGCAGCGCACCCTCTCGCCTCCGGAGAGGACCTTTACCTTCTTGACGCCGTCCTCGCCGGCAAACAGCATTCTTCCCAGGAAGCCGCGGACATAGGTCACGTCCTTTTCCGGGGAATACTGGGTCAGCCAGTCCACGATGGTATCGTCGTTGTCAAACTCCGCGCTGTTATCCTTGGGGAAGTAGGCCTGGGTCGTGGTAAGTCCCCATTTATAGCTTCCGGAATCCGGCTCCATCTCACCGGAAAGGATCTTAAACAGCGTGGTCTTTGCAAGCTCGTTGGGGCCTACCAGAGCCACCTTATCCTCGCGGCCCAGGGTAAAGGAAATATTGTCCAGGACCTTTACGCCGTCGATGGTCTTTGTAAGGCCTTCCACCGCAAGGACCTCGTTTCCGATCTCACGGAAGGGACGGAAGTCGATGTACGGGTATTTTCTGCTGGAGGGCTTGATCTCGTCCAGCTCGATCTTTTCCAGAGCGCGCTTTCTGGAGGTCGCCTGCTTGGATTTGGAGGCGTTGGCGGAGAAACGCTGGATGAACTCCTGCAGCTCCTTGATCTTCTCCTCTTTCTTCCGGTTGGCTTCCTTCATCTGCCGGATCATCAGCTGGCTGGACTCATACCAGAAATCATAGTTTCCGGCGTAAAGCTGGATCTTTCCATAGTCAATGTCTGCGATCTGGGTGCAGACCTTATTTAAGAAATACCGGTCATGGGATACGACGATCACCGTATTCTCAAAGTTGATCAGGAACTCCTCCAGCCATGCAATGGCGTCCAGGTCCAGATGGTTGGTGGGCTCGTCCAGCAGCAGAATATCCGCCGGGGAGAGCAGAACGGAAATCAGCGCAAGCCGCTTTCTCTGTCCGCCGGAAAGCTGGCCGGCCGGCTGTTCAAAATCCTTGATTCCAAGGCGTGTCATCATCGTCTTTGCATCACTTTCAATCGTCCAGCGGTTTTCCTCTGACACATTGCCTGCCAGAACGCACTCCAGACTGGACATCTCCGGATCAAACTCCGGATGCTGGGGAAGATAGCGGATTACCACATGGTTGGCCATGGTGATTGTCCCCTCGTCCGTTTCTTCCTGCCCGGCCAGCATTCTTAAGAGGGTTGTCTTTCCTGTCCCATTGATTCCAATCACGCCAACCTTCTCGCCTTCCTGCAATGAAAAGGAGGCGTGTTCAAATAATTTGCGCTCCGTATATGCTTTTGTAATATTCTCCACATTAATCAAATTCATTATGTCTATGCCTCGCTCTTTGTCTTTCCACCCATTATACAACAAATTAAAAAAGCAGTCATCCACTTTGACTACTCTCCATCTCTACACTATGCACATTTTTCTTTGATTCTGTGTATGCAGTTC
>ENA-OPRR01002317-OPRR01002317.1-human-gut-metagenome-genome-assembly--contig:-NODE-2317-length-12841-cov-3.178711_pt1 | contig 12841 bp, 6 predicted proteins | sample MGYA00241796_ERZ501883 | MGnify/ENA primary metagenome ERZ501883 (study PRJEB25962, sample SAMEA2042406) | human gut metagenome | biome: human gut; feature: human-associated habitat; material: faeces...
GGTGCCAATGTCATCGTAAAAGGCCAGTCAACAGGTACAATCACAGATATAGACGGGCGGTTCGTTCTGGATACTCCAAAAGATGCCATTTTACAGATTACTTATATCGGGTATGTTTCTCAAGAAGTGAAAGTTTCCGGAAAGAAAGAACTTAATATAATATTGAAAGAAGATACAGAAACTCTTGACGAAGTGGTGGTAGTAGGCTATGGTACGATGAAAAAAAGAGACATTACAGGATCTGTCAGCTCCGTCAATACTTCCGTCCTCACTGCTGGATCTACTCCATCCGCAGCCGATGCTTTACAGGGTAGAATAGCTGGTGTAAACATCCAGAAGAATGCCGGACGTCCGGGAGGGAGTTATAGTATTCAGATCAGAGGTGTCAGTTCCATTAAGAATAAAAATAGTGGTCCTTTATATGTCATTGATGGTATTCCTACTTCTGAAGGAATGAACGACTTAAACCCCAGTGATATTGAAACTATAGATGTATTGAAAGATGCTTCAGCTACGGCTATATATGGTTCCCGTGGCGCTAATGGTGTAGTAATTGTAACAACCAAGAGAGGAGAAAAAGGCAAAGTATCCATTCAGTATGAAGGAAATGTAGGTTTTAAAGAAGCCAGTCATTTACCTGAGATGATGGAAGGAGATGAATACGTAAAATTTCGTACCGATTTATACCATCAGTTAGGCCGGAGCACGGATCGTAGCAATGCTGAATTCTTTACTCCGGAAGAATGGAACAGAATAGATCATGGTATTTATACAGACTGGGTTGATTTAGTATTACGTAAAGGCTTCCAAACCAGCAATACCATTACAGCTTCAGGCGGCGATGATAAAGGAACTTTCTCTATCGGTTTGGGACAATTAAAAGAAAACGGAACAATTGAAGGGCAGGATTATGATCGATATAATATGCATCTGAATATCAACCGGAAATTTACAGATAAATGGGAAGCAGGAGGAAGTTTGTATTTCACTTACAGCATTCAAAATGAAGGGAGTTATGAAACATTGCGTTCCGCCTTCCGGTTACCTTCCGTAGCGGCTCCATACGATGACGAAGGAAACATGTTATTTCGCGTATTCCGTAATGATGCCGTAACTAATCCCCTTTATGAAAGTACAGAAGATGGTGAATGGCGTGAAAAAAAACGATTCCGCGCTTTCGGTAATATCTACCTGAAATTCGAACCCATCAAAGGATTGAACTTCCGCACTCAATTCTCGCCACAAATGTTGAACAAACGCAATGGAGAATATTATGGTATGTGGTGCAAGAATGGAGGAGCTGGAAAAACCGACAATACAAGTGCCGTATATGAAACCAACAACCATTGGGGATATGTATGGGACAATCAAGCGACTTATGACAAACGTTTCGGAAAACATAGTCTGAATGTAAACCTTGTCCAAAGCATTCAATACCAACAATGGGAATCCTCTTATCAAAAAGCAAGAAACTTACCTTATAATAGTAAGTGGTATAACTTGGACGCAGTTGCATCAACCGATATTCAAGCATCACAAACAGACTATCAGCAGACTAGTCTTGCCTCATTTTTAGGTCGTATTCAATATTCATTTATGGATAAATATCTTTTCACTGTTTCGGGACGTTATGACGGCTCATCCAGATTGGCCGATGGTAATAAATGGGCATTTTTCCCCTCAGCCGCATTTGCATGGATGTTGGGTGAAGAGGAATTTATAAAGAAAGTGGATTTCATCAGTAGTTTAAAGTTGCGTCTTAGCTATGGTGTTACGGGCAACGATGCTGTTAGTATTTATGGGACACAGTCTAATGTGTCAAATAGGAATTACGATTTTGGAGGTGATGTTTCAACTTCTTATTATAAAAACGGTCTTGCTAATAGTAAATTAACTTGGGAACGGACACAGGAATTCAACATCGGTTTAGATTTTGGTTTCTTCAGAAACCGTATTAATGGTTCATTGGACGTATATCAACGCACCTCTAAAGATCTGATTATGGAACGCCAGTTACCTAGCACCACAGGATGGACTTTTGTTTGGGACAATATTGGAAAGGTGAGAAATACAGGGCTTGAGTTATCTATAAATACAATAAATGTCCAAACAAGTGATTTTTCCTGGCAGACAAATATAATTTTTGATACCAATAAAAATGAAATCCTTGAATTGTACGGAGGGAAAAAAGATGATATCGGTAACAAATGGTTTATTGGAGAGGCTATCAATGTAAATTATGACTATGAATTTGATGGAATATGGCAGACATCCGAAGCCGATAAAGCAGCCATATATGGCCAGACACCGGGACAAGTAAAGGTGAAAGATCAAAATCATGATAATGTCATTGATGCAAAAGATAAAGTGATTCTAGGGCAACAGCTACCCAAATGGACAGGAAGTATCACCAATACATTTACTTATAAAAACTGGGATTTGGCTTTCAATGTATATACCCGTCAAGGTGCCCAGTTAAACAGTACATTTGTTTCTTCGTTTATGGCATATGATGGTAATTACAACCAAGCTAAAGTTGATTATTGGACTGAAACCAATCCGACAAATAAATACCCTCAACCAGGAAATAAAGGAAAATATTTTTCTTCCATGTGCTATCAAGATGTATCTTTCGTAAGAGTAGGATATATCACACTAGGATATACTTTCCCCATGTCGCTGCTGAAACCTATAGGAATTAAAAGGCTGAAATTATATGCTACAGCCAACAATCCATTCCTTTTCACTTCTTTCAAAGGATTTGATCCAGAATGGGCAACTCAAAATACGTGGGGAGAAGCTACAAGTACAAGAACTTTTTTATTTGGTGTAAAACTTGCATTCTAAAAAAACAACAATATGAAAACAAAAATAAAATTATCTGCTCTACTATTCATCGCTTCTATAACTGTATCTTGTGACAACTTTCTAGAAGAAAAGAACCAGAGCAATATAACTGCAGAAAATTATTTCGTAACAGCTGACGGATACCGTTCTTTAGTAAACGCTGCTTATTCTACTTTAAGAACAGTTTGGGGAGACGAGCCTTGGTTGTATTGTCTAGGTACAGATATATTTACTCGCGGTGAAAGTGAATTAATTGGAGGTAGTTACGGAGGACGAGACACCCAAAGCCGCCAACTGAACGAATATGCAGAATTGGATGCCGAAAACCCTTGTGTAAAAGACCATTATGCAGACTTATATTATTCCATACAAGCATGTAATACAGCTCTAGCCCGAGCAAACGCAGTAAACGGAATTTCAGAAACAGAAATAGTTCAATCAAATGCCGAAGTAAGATTCCTTCGTGCTTATTATTATTTTCTTTTAGTTGAACAGTTCGGTGACGTACCTTTGGTTGAGGATGAAATTACATCAGCCATTACACACTTTGACCGCATTCCCGAGGCTGATATATATAAATACATCATCAATGAGCTAAGTGCAGTAGTCAGTAAGCTTCCGATTAAAGCTGCTGAGTTTGGCCGTGCCACTCAAGGAGCATGCAAAAACTTATTAAGCCTGGTTTATTTAACTCGAGGTTATAAAAGCTATGCTGATTCCGATGATTTCACTAAAGCTGCATCACTAGCGGACGAAGTAATCAATAGTGGAGAATATCGTCTTCTCCCTTCCTTCCAGGAAGTATTCAAAGAAGGTAATGAAATAAATGACGAAATTATCTTTTCAGTTCAATATGATGCCAAATCTTTAGGTGGAGATATTAATAATGGAAGCGGTCAGAATGCGATGTTCGGATGGGAACTATGGAGCAAAATTCCTAGTGGTTTCGAAATATACAATACAACCTATAACTGGCATAAACCGCAATTTACGCCCACACAATTTCTCTATTCACTCTACAATACAGACTCTGACTCACGCTATGATGTTACTTTTTTAAGTGAATATTATGCAACAAAAGATGATGGAAAAGTAAAAGCTGGCGATTTAAGAGTCTATTTTCCACATTATGACAAAGAATTTACAGTGAACGATTCTTTAGCCATCATGGCTGAACATCCCAATGCTATCATCATAACCAAAGAACTTTGGAAACAGGATATTGAAAATATAGGTGGTAGCGGAATTTTCCCCATGATATGGAAGTTTTTTGATTCAACAGCTCCTTGGCCATCCAACAATCAATCCTATTCAGGCACACGGGACATCTTCCTATTCCGGCTAGCAGAAACGTATTTGATTGCTTCAGAAGCCTATTTGCAGGCAGGTGATAAATCAAAAGCTGCCGAACGCCTTAACGCTGTACGCAAAAGAGCTGCCATCCCCGGTCACGAAAAAGATATGATCATAAATGAAGTAGATATTGATATAAATACGATTCTGGATGAACGTGCACGTGAACTAGCTGGTGAATACAAGCGTTGGCCTGATTTAAAACGTACCAATACACTTATTGAACGTACATTAAAACATAATAATCTAGCAAAGAAAACAAACAAAATGGATAACCATATTTTATTAAGACCAATTCCACAAACTGTTATTGATCAAGATTCGGAAGGAATAGAGCAAAATGCAGGCTATTGATAGGATTATTAATAAATAAATTTATACACAAAAGGCATATCAAAACATATTGATAAAATTTCAGAGCATACAATATTTTTGATATGCCCTTTTTAAGTATCAGAAAAAGACCAATCAAGGAAAGTTGTTGTTGGAAAATTAATAATTTAAAACAGAATATGCGACATACAATCATACATCTATTATTATTAATGATAGTAGTAAAGGCCAACGGTTTTGAACTGAAAAGTGGGCACACAATTCATATAGCTTGTGATACAACAGAAATGGAACCGGTAGTAAAATCAGCACTTAAAATGCTAGTAAATGATTTCCAAGCAGTATTGTCATCGGATGTCTGTATAGGAAAAGAAGGTAATATTATTATTAATAAAGACACCACCCTGTTAGATAAACGTAAAGAAGCTTTCCAACTTAAAGTTTCGGATGACCAACTTTATGTAACGGGAAGTGATGCACATGGCGTCGCATATGGAATACTGGAAATTTCCCGGCTGATAGGCGTGTCACCTTGGGAATGGTGGGCTGATGTTATGCCTCTAAAACGATCATCCTTTTCGCTTGCAAACGGCTACGTAAATCTGCAAGCTCCTTCCGTAGAATTTCGCGGTATCTTTATCAATGATGAAGATTGGGGATTAATGCCATGGTCAAGCCTACACTACGAACCTTGGCACAAACCCGGTCGTATTGGTCCCAAGACCAATGCGCGCATTTTCGAATTAATGTTACGCTTACGTGCAAATACCTATTGGCCTGCCATGCATGAATGTACGCAACCTTTTTTCTTAACACAAGGAAATCGTGAAGTAGCTGAACAATACGGTATCTACATTGGAGGTTCACACTGCGAACCAATGGCTTCAAGCACAGCCGGTGAATGGAGAAAACGAGGAAAAGGAGAATACGATTATGTGAACAACAGCAAAAATGTTTATGAATTTTGGGAACAAAGAGTAAAGGAAGTGGCAAACCAACCCATACTTTATACTATAGGTATGCGTGGAGTACACGACGGAGCTATGAATGGTGCAAAAACGATAAAGGAACAGAAAGCCGTGTTGCAACATGTATTTGCTGACCAACGTCATTTACTACAACAATATGTTAACCAAGACGTAACAAAAGTTCCACAAGTCTTTATTCCTTATAAAGAAGTTATGGATATATATGACGCAGGACTTGAAGTTCCTGAAGATGTATGCTTGATGTGGTGCGATGACAACTATGGATATATTCATCATTTTCCTACGGATGAAGAACGTCAGCGGAAAGGAGGAAACGGTGTGTATTACCACATATCTTATTGGGGACGCCCACATGATTATCTATGGTTGGGTACTTTCTCACCCGCACTACTCTATCAACAAATGACGACCGCCTATGATAGTGGCATACAAAAATTATGGGTATTGAATGTAGGTGACATCAAGCCTGCTGAATATCAGATAGAATTATTCATGGATATGGCTTGGGACATTCACTCCGTCAGAAAACAGGGTATCACAAAGCATCTCAGCCATTTCCTACAAAGAGAATTCGGTAACCAGTTGGGCAAACGTCTTTTACCTCTGATGAAAGAACATTATCGATTAGCATATATCCGCAAGCCGGAATTCATGGGAAATACTCGTGAAGAAGAGTATCACACCAACGATTATCGTATTATAAAAGATATGCCATGGAGCGAAAAATATATTGACACACGTTTAGCGGCCTATCAAAAATTGGAAGATGAGGTAGAAACTTGCTTTAATAAAGTTATTCCGGAACGTCAAGACGCCTATTTCCAATTAGTCAAATACCCTTTGCAGGCATCAGCGGAAATGAATAAAAAAATACTTTATGCTCAAAAAGCTCGCCACGGGCTGGAATCATGGTCAAAAAGTGATGCAGCATTTGATAGTATTGCTTCACTAACACGTATCTATAATATAGGTTTCCATAATAATAGTAAATGGCATAGAATGATGGATTTTCAACCTAGGCGTTTACCAGTATTTGAACCTGTAGATCATAAAGCTGCGACTTCTCCTATAATAAAAGAACGCAAGTACATTGCCAAATGGAATGGAGCAGACTGCACAAATGGGGATTACTCCCCCTGTGAAGGCCTCGGTTATGAAGAAAAAGCCATAACCATCCCGAAAAATAAGAGTGTAAACTATACATTTGACGCAATAAATACTGATTCTGTAGAGATTGAAGTACATTTACTTCCTTGTCATCCTATTGAAGGAAAGTCAATTCGCATTGCGCTTTCACTTGACGGGCAGCAGATTCCTGCAAGTAATTACGAAACATATGGGCGAAGTGAAATATGGAAAGAAAATGTATTAAGAAACAAAGCAATCTTACATTTCACCCTCCCACTTTCCCAAAATGAGAAACATTGTCTTCAAGTAAAAGCAATAGATAAAGGAGTCATTCTTGACCAACTATTTGTTTTTCCAAAAACACAATGATCCTCAAAAAAATTATGAATATCTCTTTTTCTATTTATCACTTATAAACAAACAGATTGAAGATATGGTTTTTTGTACAAAAACACAGGAATTGAAATCAAAATCCATTTGTTCTCTATTTTGATATTACGATCTTTGCATAATAATAAAAATAGATAGCGTAAAGATTCCAACCTATAATTTTTATATTAATGTTCAAGATAGAACATTAGTGCATTATTGAATAAATAAAATATGAATATACAATAAGAACATGATGAAATATTTACTATTCTTGTTGTTCCTCTTATTGAAAGCAGGAACAGCTACAGCTCAAAACAATTTAGTAGTCAACGGTATTCCATGGTTTGATGACAAGGGAAATATTGTCAATGCACATGGCGCTTGTATTGTGGAAGAAAACGGAAGATATTATCTTTTCGGAGAATGGAAATCGGACAAAAGTAACGCTTTCCCCGGCTTCTCATGTTATTCTTCGGATGATCTTGTAAACTGGAAATTCGAGAACATTGTCCTTAGAGTCCAACCCGAAGGCATCCTTGGCCCCAATCGCGTAGGTGAGCGTGTAAAAGTGATGAAATGCCCTAAGACGGGCGAGTATATCATGCTGATGCATGCCGATGATATGGGATACAAGGACCCTTATATCGGTTTAGCCACCTGCAAAACGATTGCAGGTGACTATCAGTTGCAGGGACCGTTACTCTATAAGGGACAACCTGTAAAACGCTGGGATATGGGAACCTTTCAGGACACCGATGGAAAAGGATATTTACTGATTCATCATGGCCCTGTTTATCGGTTAAGCGATGATTACCGTTCGATAGAGGCTGAAGTGGCCCACATTAAAGGCATGGGCGAATCACCGGCCATGTTCAAAAAGAACGGTGTCTATTTCATGCTTACCTCAAACCTGACCAGTTGGGAGAAAAATGACAACTTCTATTTTACGGCTCCCCAGATAGAAGGTCCTTGGACGAAACAAGGGCTGTTCTGCCCGGAAGGCAAGCTGACCTACAATTCGCAAAGTACATTTGTATTCCCGTTGAAATGCGGTAATGATACCATACCTATGTTTATGGGGGATCGTTGGTCTTATCCGCATCAGGCCTCAGCCGCCACTTATGTATGGATGCCTTTACAAGTGGATGGAACAAAAATATCCATCCCTGAATATTGGCAAGCATGGGACATCAGGAAGCTAAAACCGGCAGACGCTCTGAACAAAGGGAAAAAGTTGTACGGGGCATGGAAGTCCAATCAAAAAGCAGACGTGTTGGAGATAGCGTTCAAAGGAACTCATGCCGCTATTGTTGGAGAAACAAACCCTCATGGCGGATATGCCAAAGTAAGTGTATTAAATACCGAGAAAGATACTGTATATTCTTCATTGGTAGATTTCTACAGCAAGTATCCGGAAAAAGCAATTCGAATTATAACACCGAAAATGTCGAAGGCAAATTATACCTTACAGGTTGAAGTAACAGGAATACGACCGGTATGGACAGACAAGACTAAAACAATCTATGGAAGTGACGACACTTTCGTAACGATAGACAATGTCTATCACTTTTGAGCTATTCCATATCTTATGCAAAAGGGCTGAGATACAGAATTAACCATGCAAAAGACAGAAGAAATGTAACACTGGAAAATTTGAAGTATAATAATTGCTAATATATTAAATAACGATGAGAAATATTATAATAACGCGCAGTTTCATATTTCTAAACAGAAAAATAAAAAGATTACTTTTACTGTTAGTTACTATTTTTTTGTGTGCAAGAATGATGGGAGAAACGATTATTCCGGATTCCATTTCCAATCCCATTCGCACGGGATTCCATCCAGATCCTTCCATCTGCCGGGTAGGAGAAGATTATTATTTAGTCACTTCATCATTCACATGGTTTCCCGGACTTCCTATTTATCACAGCCGTGACCTGACTAACTGGTCGCTTATCGGTCATGCATTAACCAATCCCAAGGCTATCGACTTTAACGGTATGACGGATAATGACGGCATCTGGGCCCCCACTTTGCGTTATCATAATGGAACATTCTATCTTATCACCACAGCTCATGGCTGTGGTGGCAATTTCTACATGACAGCCAAGAATCCGGCCGGTCCCTGGTCGGATCCGGTGTGGCTGAAAGATGCTCCCGGCATTGACCCTTCTCTTTTTTTTGATGAGGACGGACGCTGTTATTATACAGGCAATCGCTGGGATTTTAAGAGCGCATGGCCTGCCCAGTGTGCCGTATGGATGCAGGAGCTGGACCTCCAAAAAAGATGTCTGGTCGGAGAACGAAAAACATTGGCCTATGGTCATGCGGCTAATGCAAAATACGCCGAAGGGCCTCATTTATACAAAATAAAGGACCACTATCTATTGTTGATGGCTGAAGGAGGATCGGATTATAACCATGCTGTTACCGCCCTCACTGCTAAATCCCTCTGGGGACCGTATGTACCTTGTACCGTCAATCCCGTATTGACACACCGCCATCTTGGCAAGGACTACCCTGTGCAGTCTCTCGGACATGCCGATCTGGTACAGACACCGACCGGAGATTGGTATGCTGTGTTTCTCGGTAAACGAATTGTGGAAGGAGGACTGGTGCCTTTAGGACGCGAAACCTTTCTTTGTGAGGTGAGTTTTCAAAACGGTGAACCTATCTTCAATCCCGGCATTGGTGTTATCGGAAACCGGTTGAAACGTCCACCTTTACCATGGACGCCGGTGTCGAAGACAGATAAACAGAATGATTTTGAAAGTTCTGCTTTATCACCGGAATGGGCTACAATGCGTATCCCTGAGCAACCTTTCCATCATTTTGCCGATGGCAACTTGTTTTTGTCTCTCCGACCTGAGATGGCAGACAGTCTGGTATGTCCCTCCATGCTTCTGCGCCGTGTACATTCCCATAATTTTTCTGCCACCACGACAATGAGTTTCTCCACCCGTCGGGTGAACGAATGGGCGGGCTTGGTTCTGTATCGTACAGCTAAAGGCTATTATTCATTACTGAAAGGAAAGAATGAAATCCGTTTGACAAAAGTACTTCTAGGCAAAAAAACAATAATTGCGACACTGCCTTGGAAGGAAAAATCTGTCATATTACGCTTGGTAGCCAAAGGAGCTACATTAACATTCTATGCCGGTTTGTCAAATGATATGCTTTATCAAGTGGGAGAGGTACAAAGTGTAGATGCTGTGTCGGATAATAAGGTCAACCGCTTTAATGGTACGGGAGTCGGAATATATGCGACAAGTAATGGAAAACAATCGATAAATAAAGCATCATACCAATGGTTTGAATATAAGGAAGAGAATTAGTCTTAAAACAAGAAAAAATTACTATTGAACCTATTTCTTACAATTAAAAGACATATTCAGATATCATACAAAATTAGTTCTAGAGATACACAAGAGAAATACATAATGATTATCTTTGCAAACGAATATTATGGGATTAATCCACATTTAGGTAACACCATATATCTTGGAAGAGCACATAGAAAATATAGAACGACACTTGATTCATGACTTAAAACAAGGATCGCATAAGGCATTTGACAAAATTTATCAAATGTACTCCAAACGCCTGTATGCTTATAGTTTACAATTTACCAAATCTTCCGAAGAATCAGAGGAAATCGTACAAGAGGTTTTTGTAAAACTGTGGTCTAACCGTATAAATATAAGACAAGATGAAACATTACGTTCTCTACTTTTTATTATGGCTAAACACCGTCTCATCAATGCATACCGTCAGAAAATAAACCATCCCATATATGAAGAATACATTTATCATATAGATACCCTGTCAACCGAGGACACTCATTACAAGCTGGAATATAATGAATTCCTATTCAGATTCCTCAAAACAATAGAAAAGCTCCCAGACACTCAGCAAAAAGTAATTCGTCTATCCCGGTTCAAACAGTTATCCAATAAAGAAATAGCAGAAAAACTTTCTTTAAGCGAACAAACCGTAAAAAACCAGCTTTCACTAGGACTTAAGACCCTAAAGGAGAAATTAAACAAAATATGGTTACTTCTAATGTTACTTTTTATTAATTAGAAAATAAAATTCGGTACTATCAACATAAATGGATGTCATAAATAGAAAAAAATAAATGAAGAAACTTGAAACCAAATATAGGAATGACGAACTATCCCCGGCGGAGTTACAGGAACTCAGAAATAGAATTAAATCCATGTCGGACTATGAAATAGGGGAAGAAATGTATCAAACTTGGATGAATGAAAAAATTGATGTCACTTCCGTTCCCGACAAACAAATAGACAAAATAAAGGCACAGATCGAAAATTCCATAAAAGAAGAAAAAAGCAATGGCTTCGATTTTAGTCGTATAATCCAGATTGCCGCTACTATATTATTGCCTGTATTCATTATACTTTCCGGCTATCTGTATTATGAGAACAGACAAATTGCCACCAAAGAAATGATTGTCTGTACAGCTCGAGGAGAACGGGCAAGTGTCACTCTTCCGGACGGCACCGCTGTTTCTCTGAATTCAGAATCCAGGTTAGCATACTTCCCCCAAACCTATAACAAAAAAGAAAGGAAAATCAGCTTTGATGGAGAAGGTTATTTTCAGATCGATAAAAACAAGGAAGTACCTTTTATCATAGATGCCCAAGGACTACAAGTAAAGGTACTGGGAACTACTTTTAATCTTTTAGTACGAAAGGATCATAAAACAGCCGAACTGGCCCTAGAGGAAGGAAGCGTATGGCTTGGTGCAACTCAAAGTCATAAGAATGTAATCCTTCACCCGAAACAAAAGGCAATATTAGACCAATCAACAGGTAATATTTTCATCATTGCAGAAGAGGACACCCAAAAAATATCAGCATGGAGACATGGCAACATGATATTCAGAAATACTAAATTCTCTGAAGTCATCCATACTATTGAACAAAGCTATAATGTTCGAATCAACATCACCTGTAAAAACTGTCCCACCGACACTTTTACCGGTACACTACCTCTTACCAATTTAAACGAAGTGCTGGAAGTAATTGAAAAGTCCTATCATCTTAAGGCGCAAATCAAAGGCAAAGAAATTATTTTGACTGACATTTGAATCAAATCCAATCAATATCAAAACCGATTTTCTTTCTAAATTGAGAGAAAGCGGCTTCGTTTTGTATGCTTTATAACATATCTTATCTTCGGTACTTCTATAAAAATACATTGTCTTTACTTACGACAATGCCCACAGGGCCTAACATTAATCTAAAATTTACTATCGTATGAAAAACAAACACGCACAACTGAAGTTGTTCACTTTGTTTTCGTTATTGCTTCTTTTCTGTACATTCGAATCTATGGCACAGGAAAAACTAATAACGATAAACGTAAAAAATGTATCATTAAAAGAGATCTTTAACATTATCGAGAATCAAACGCCCTATCGTTTTTCTTATCGTAGTGTTGTTCTAGATGCTGACCGAAATATTTCGATATCAGCGGAAAATATTTCGGTCACTACCGTTCTGAATCAAGCTTTAAAAGACAGAAATCTAGAATATAGTATTGTTTCACCTAAAACAATCGTTATTTCGGACAAGCAAACCGGCAATGTAAAATCATCTGAAACAAAAAAAATATCCGGCATCATTAAAGATGTGAATGGCGAACCGATTATAGGTGCTAACGTAAAAATTAAAGGACAATCTATAGGCACGATTACAGATATAGACGGACGGTTTGTACTAGATGCCTCAACCGATGCGACATTGCAAATTTCCTACATTGGATATGCCTCACTGGAAATGAACACCGGA
>ENA-OPRR01002318-OPRR01002318.1-human-gut-metagenome-genome-assembly--contig:-NODE-2318-length-12836-cov-5.908223_pt1 | contig 12836 bp, 8 predicted proteins | sample MGYA00241796_ERZ501883 | MGnify/ENA primary metagenome ERZ501883 (study PRJEB25962, sample SAMEA2042406) | human gut metagenome | biome: human gut; feature: human-associated habitat; material: faeces...
CTTCTTCATGAATCCGGTGCTTCCCGCCGATGCGGCCGATAGGCTGCCGCAGGACGCCCCGCGTTTCCCCGCGACGCTGCCGGATGGCACGGCGGGCGTGAAGACCTCCGCCGCCTGGCTGATCGATCATGCAGGATTCCATAAGGGGTTCAAGGTCGACGAATCCTCGCCGGCCGGCCTGTCCACGCTGCACACGCTGGCACTGACCAACCGCGGGGATGCGGCCGCCTCCGACATCGCGGCGCTGGCGCATGCCGTGCAGGACGGCGTGGAGGCGGCGTTCGGCGTCCGCCTCGTCCCCGAGCCGGTCGTCGTCGGCATGGACCTGCGTTAGCCGCCCAAAGTCCCATCTCGTGCGCGTTAGATGGGACTTTTGCGGGGTGGAGCAAGGCGGGAGCGTGACCGTGCGTCCCCGTTGCCGCGTACTGTGGTAAGTCAAGCTAAGCCAAGGAGGAGTCATGCCATACGTTATCGCCCAGCCGTGCGTGGACGTCAAGGACAAGGCTTGTGTGGACGAGTGCCCGGTCGATTGCATCTACGAGGGTTCGCGTTCCCTGTACATCAATCCGAACGAGTGCGTCGATTGTGGCGCATGTGAGCCGGTGTGCCCGACCGAAGCCATCTTCTACGAGGATGACCTGCCCGACGAGTGGGCTTGGTACAAGGATGCCGCGGTGAGTTTCTTCGCCGAGGTCGGTGATTTCGGCGGTGCTTCCGCACACGGCCCGATCGGCCACGATCCCGAGCAGGTGGCCGCGTTGCCGCCTCAGAATCAGGACTGATCCGCCCGGTATCATTCTGCAGGCCGTCGCCTTGTGCGGCGGCCGCTTTCATAGAGCACGGTTCCTTCGCCGGGTGACACGCCACGGCCGGCCGGAGGACGTCGAGGAAAGGACCAGCATGGGCTTTCACGCTTATTCATCGCCATACGATTGGTCTCGCATCGCCCCGTACAAGACAAAGGCGGCACAGGTGCCGGGCGGCATCGTCGACCTGTCGGTGGGCTCTCCCGTCGACCCGGTGCCGCAATCCGTGCGTGAGGCGCTTGCCGCGGCCTCGGACGCGAAGAACGCGCACGGTTATCCGGCGACGGCCGGATCCGGTGATCTGCGCGACGCCATCTTCGAATGGTTCCGTGCCGTGCGCGGCGTGGACCTGCAATCCATCAACGCCGACGTTGTGCCCACGGTCGGCTCCAAGGAGGCCGTCGCGCTGATGGCCTCGCTGTTGCACCTCGGCGAGGGCGATGTCGTGGTCCAGCCGAAGGTCTCGTACCCCACGTACGAGATCGGCACGCAGCTGGCCGGTGCGAGCGTGCTGAAGGTCGATGACGTCTCGGATGTCGACTCATGGTGCCATGTGCCGGGTGTGAAGGCGGTATGGGTCAATTCGCCGTGTAATCCCACCGGCGGCGTGCTGTCCGGCGGCTGGCTGTCCGATATCGTCGCGGCGGCGCGTCGCATCGGCGCGGTGGTGCTGTCCGACGAGTGCTATGCCCTGATGTGCTGGTCGTCGAATTCGCGTGATTTCCACGTGGACGGTGCCGAGGCCGGTGCGTCGACGCCGGTGTCGTTGGCGACGTCCCCGTGCGCGTTGAACACCGCCGTCTGCGATGGTACCGCAGACCGGATCCTGGTGCTGTACTCGCTCAGCAAGCAGTCGAACATGGCGGGATACCGGACCGCGTTCATCGCGGGAGACGCCGGCCTGGTGCGTGAGATGTCGGCGTACCGCAAGCAGATCGGGCAGATCATCCCCGGTCCGGTGCAGTCCGCGATGGCCGCGGGATTGCGTGATTTCGATGCGGCGAAAACCCAATGGACGCGCTATCGCCGCCGTCTGAAGACGCTGGTCGGCGCGCTGCGGTCCGCCGGATACGACGCCCGCATGCCGCAGGGGGCGCTGTACGTGTGGGTGCGGGCGAAGTCGGGCGACTGCTGGCGCGACATGGACGATCTGGCCGCGCTCGGCATCATAGCGAGCCCCGGGGAGTTCTACGGAGCGCCGGAATGCCTGCGCTTCTCCGCCACCGCGAGTGACGATGCCGTCGCCGACGCGGCGAGGCGTCTCTCGCGCTGATGTCGGTCGGCTCACCCACCGGCTCACAATCCCAGCGACGCCGCGCCCTTGCCGTATTTGCGGCGTATCGCGTCCAGCGCCTGCTCCGCGTCGCGCTGCCGCGCCGACCGCGTGACGGTTCCGGCGGACTGTGCCTCGGTCTCCTCCAGCACGTCATCCAACGTCGGCTGCACGGTCGAACCAGCCGACCTCGCCAATCCGCTCGCGCTCATGCCGGCGAGCCGGATGTCTCGCGGCAGGGGAGTGCCGGGGCTCCGCATGGCGGCGACGCCACCCTCGATCCCCAGCATCCGGCACAGTAGCTCTACGGATTGCGGATACAGCGCGGCGGCCGTGTCCTCGGCGCGTTCCATGGTGTGTGACATCGACTTGTAGCTCAGATCGGCGAACCGCAGTTTCACCGTCACCGTCCGCGCCACCAGACCGCGTCTGCGTAGCGAGCTCGCCACTTCGTCGCAGCACCGGCGCAGCAGGTCGCATACCCGGCGCATGTCGCGCGTGTCCTCGGGGAACGTGCTCTCGGAGCCGATCGACTTCTCCGGAGTGTACGGCGTCACCGCACGCCCATCCATGCCACGCGCGGCCATATACAGGCCGTGGGCCATGGTCTGCGAGCCGATGGCCGTGGCCAGCGTCTGCTCGCTCATCTTCGCCAGGTCGGCCACGGTCTTCACGCCCCACTCCGCCAGCCGCCGCTCCAGCGAAGGCCCGATGCCGGGTATGCCCCGCAGCGGCATCATCTGTACGAACTCGGCGTGACGGGCGGCGGGAATCAGCAGCATGCCATCAGGCTTCGCATTCGTCGACGCCATTTTCGCGACCAGCTTGTTCGCGGCGACGCCCACCGAACAGGTCACATGGAACCGCGAGGCGACCTCCTGTCGTATCCAGGCGCCGATCCGGGTCGGCCGTTGCCAGGCGAGCAGCGCCCCCGACACGTCCATATACGCCTCATCCACCGAAACCTGCTCGAACCGGTCAGTGACCTGGCTGAACACCCCTTCGACGATGCGCCGAGACATCATCCGGTAGTAGTGCATGTCCACCGGCAGGAACACGCCGTCCGGGCACAGCTGACGGGCGCGGGCGCTCGCCATCGCCGAATTGACGCCGTAACGCCGTGCCTCATAGCTCGCCGCCGACACCACCGAGCGCGTCCCGGTGCCGATGATCACCGGCTTGCCTTTGAGTTCGGGATGACGTGCCACTTCCAGCGAGGCGTAGAAGGCGTCCATGTCGATGTGCAGCACCGTGCAGCCGGTCTCGTCATGCCCCCAATCGCGTTTGGCGGCGGCCAGTCTAGGTGCGGTGCTCATATCCCTTATCGTACCGTACCGTGCCGGGCCGGGATGGAGCGGGCCTTGCCGTACCGGTGGGGAGCGGCCGTCGCAATCTCTTTGCCGCCCGCGCGTGGCCTGGCCTGCCGGAGCGCAGGGCGCCGCGAAATTGCTGGCGTCGCGCTGGTGATCGTCGCGGTGATCGTCACGTTCACGGGCGACTCGAATCCGGCGCGTTGACCCGCCGTCAGGCCCCGTATGACGCCGCGTGCGGCACACCGTGTTGCTGAAGTCCGGGGGACGATGGTAAGATGCCATGTTGTTGCGCCAATGTGCAACATGGAGACATGCCTGAGTGGCCGATAGGGGCACCCTGCTAAGGTGTTAGTCGTGTTTAGCGGCTCGAGGGTTCGAATCCCTCTGACTCCGCCTTGAGGGTTTTCGGAGAAATCCGGAAGCCCTTTTTTCATGCCAAAACGGCGGAATACCAACGATTTCAAGACATACGGCGCAAACAGAGAATGTACGGAAATGTACGCCAATGCCAACATTTCCGGTACCCAGCAAGGTACCCGAGTTGGGTACCCAACAAGACAGCCGACGACTGCACTGCAAATAGGCCATCGTGTCGGCAATGGTCATGAGCGGGGGGTTCAGTCTTCCTCATAATCACCCCCGTTCACGCTCACCGCAACGTCCAACAATTGAGACGCCACATCCGACGGAATCCACGCAGACACGCCCCTATACGGCGAAACGTCCGGCCTAGAACACTTCAAACAGCTCCTAGCCTGCACAACGCCGAACAGGGTCTTTAATGGCCCGAGCCTCCGCGAGACGCCACCGACGAACCAGACGACAGAAACGGTGAAAAGTCGGATAATCAGTCTCGAAATCCTCCTGCACGCGCAACGGCAAATCATTATGCGGCAGGGACGATCCGCAAAGACCGTCCCTGTTTACATATCAGTATTTATACATCAACGGCATGCCGTCACAGGCCAAATGCTTTTCGATCCGTTTCGGTAAGCCAATCCGTCCGCATGCCCGGTTCTTGGCACAAATGCATGGCGGGGCATTCCTCACCGATGCAAGGATCCCATACAGGAAGCGGCGTTCCGTCACGGTCCGTTCCGTTGGGATCGCCATTGGCGGCAAAATTGGTCCAGTACAGCCCCATTCGCCTTGCCAGATCGTAATGCCATCCAACGAACGGACGCCAGCATTTCGCAAGGCTTCCAAAGGAGAACCACAGATCGGACGAGTGGAAGGCTCCGGCATCATCCCCCGGCATGGCGACATCGAAATGATAGTAGTATGGCGCGGTCCCACCGCTTGCGGTCCATTTGCGGATCAGTGTGAGATTGCCGAGCTGGCCGACATGCACAGGCTTCCCATCTTCAGTCGAAGCGATGAACTCATTGGTCGTGTTGCCGACCAGCATGTCGACGTTGTTGGCCTTGCAGCCCTCGACGATACGCTCCTCCTGATCGGGAAGGAACAGGCCGTCCACGCATGGCACCCAATTGACGATCATCGACCAGTCATCTTCACGTCCGCTGTCCGGTGGAACAGGCAGGGACTCGGCGGCTTCCAATACCGTTCGGGCCGGGATTGCACGGGCCTGCTCCAGCGTGGAGACACCCAATGCTTCGAACAGACGGATTCCGTTGGCCTGCGCATGCTCCAGCGTGTCCTGCCGCGCATTGAAATACCCTAAGCCTGCGCCGGATTGCATGATGGCTTTCTGAAACAGGCCATGATTCATCGGCGAGCAGATCTGGGCCAAGACGCTGGCGGCACCGGCCGATTGGCCGAAAACCGTGATGTTTTCCGGATCTCCGCCGAACTTCGCGATGTTTTCCTTCACCCATTGGATTCCGGCACGCTGATCCAGGAATCCGAAATTCGCATATGGTTCGCCGTCGCCGCGTTCTACGGCCTCCTCATGAAGCAAAGGGTGCGTCATAAACCCAAATGCATTCAGGCGATAGGCCACACTGACCACAACGACGCCGTTCGCGGCGAGATGCGTGCCGTCGAATTCCTTTTCAAATGTGCCGCCACATTGATAGGCTCCGCCGTAGATCCAGACCATGACCGGCAGCTTTTCGGAGGTTACCATGCTATCCGCGCCATATCCGCGTAATGCCGGAGTCCAAATATTCAGGTAGAGGCAATCCTCGCTCATCGGCACGGCCGGATCGGTGCCCCATTCACGATCATAGAAATCATCGGAGGCGCCCGGCGTCGGCTGCATCGCGGTAGGCCCGAAATCGAAGGCTTGCAGTACACCATCCCATGGCAGGGCCGGCTGCGGCGCCCGCCAGCGCAGACCGCCGACGGGAGGCTGGGCGAACGGGACCCCTCGGAACACGGTGATGCCCTGATCTTCAGCCGCCAAGCCTTCGACAGTTCCTTGCGCCACTATGGCCTGTCGCTTCATTGCTCTCTTTCCTTCGTATCCGGCGTCGAATACGCAAAGTCGTAAAAATCGGCGATTCCACCGGTCTCTTTTGTCGAATACAGGAACAATCCGATACGGCAACCTGTGAAATGATCCATTTTGAAGACCATCCGGTGCGCTGTCCCCAATGGACGCCATTCGGATTCCGGCGTATCCGCATCGCGGTAGAAGAACGTCACTTCATCCTTGCAATCGGTGAAATCATATACCGCGCGCAGGCGTATGCAATCCGCATCCGCCATGATTTCCTCATCCGTTACGGCTGGACGGTCCCAATCATCGTCGGAGAAGATGGAATCGTCATTCACCGGCTTGTATTGGACGGTCAGCATCGTGCGGCCGTTCCTTCGCGTAAGCGCGATGTAGGAATAGCATCCTTGGAACGCCGCCAATCCGGCGAAGTCGCCATCATGCAATGTCGACGCGTCGACGGTGACTTCAGCCACCGTCACCGGCCCCATCGTGCGCTGCGTCAGCGTGTTCCATGCATGATTGAGATTCGAGCTGATGCGTCCGGAATGCAGGCGGAATGCTCCCGGACGTTCCGTCAGTGACCAGTATTCGTCATGTGTGATGTGATTGAACTGCCAGTATGGCTGCAGACAGTTGGCATCGACTCCGCCTTCGGCGTTATGCCGGGCTATGAATTCGCTGCCGTTGATGGGCGCGACAGGTTCGGCACAGCTTGCAGCCGGCACGCTGACCGACTGCGGCACTTTGCCGTTCTCGCCGATGACGGGGAATCCGTCCTCGCCGAACCGCATCGGCATCAGTGTCGGCACGCGTCCCACACCGCCGCGGTCCTGCATCATGAATGCATACCAGTCACCGTCCGGAGTGTCCACCATACCGCCTTGCGCGACTCCGTAACCGTGGAAGGACAGGTCGTCGTCGATAATTTCACGCGCTTCGAAAGCGCCATCCAAGGATTCGGCTATCAAGCAGGCTTCTGTTTTGCCCTTGCCTTGCGGGAAGTGACAGGTGAAGACGTAATAGCGTCCATCATGCTTGTATAGGTGACTGCCCTCATAACCAAGGTCAGCCTGCGGATCGTCCTGTGCGATGACCCGGTCGAGCCCACCCGGCATCGGCCCGCTTAATTCAGGATTCAACTCCGTGATGCGCAATGTCGACTGCCCATATACGACATAGGCTCGATCATCGTCGTCAAAGAACAGTCCGCTGTCGTGATAGAAGCCGTCAAGCTCACGCTTTCGCCATGGGCCGCATGGATCGTCCGCCGTCAGCAGATAGCTGGTATGCGTATCGTTGGCGGCGAACAACACATACCAGGTGCCTCGATGGTAACGCAGTGACGGCGCCCACATGCCTCGACCGTAGGCGTTGGCACCTTCACATTCCAAACGTTCTTCAGGGGTATCCGCCACGATATTCAATGCGTGCGCAATGAATTCCCAATGCACCAGGTCATAGCTGCGCAGAATATCGCACCCGGGTGTGAAATGCATAGTCGTAGTGGCCATGTAATACACGTCCCCGACCCGGATGATGTCCGGATCAGGAAAATCCGTGTAGACCACAGGATTAGTGTAGACCATAGGATTAGTTGAGGTAATCATCATTCATACCGATACTTTCCGCTCAACGCCAGCATGGCGAAAGCATAGAGGAAATTGTCATAGTAACGACGCGTGCCGGTTCGCATCGGCGTATTCCACAGCATGCGCACCCATTCACGGGCATTATGCTCCGCGTCGGGCTGGGCCGAATGCACCGCCGCAAGTGAGCCTTGCGCGGTCGCGGCCAGGAATCCGACCGGATGAAGCACGACCTCGTCCACGGCGGTGCCGTCGATGGCATAGACGCTAGTACGGTCGTGGGTCAGGAAGAATCGCTGCAGCGCGGCGACGCGGTCGCACAGCACTTCCTGCGGGCCGTTCCAGGCTACATCCAGTCCGATATTCGCCGCGGTACGGTAGGCGTCGGAATAAAAATGCCAATGATTGGACTCGTCGACATGCGGCTTTCCGTCATAATCCGCGTATTCAGCGTTCATGCCGGTCCGCTCGTCGCAGGCCACCTGCAGATAGCGACGGCTTGCGGCGGCTGCCTCATGCCAAAATGGACGGTCTTCTTCGTCGGCTTCTTCGGCGAATACTTCATAGAAGTGCGGCAGATGGTAGGACGGATCGCTCCACTCGGTTTCAGGAATGAACTTGATGAGCTTGTTGTCGGGATTCCACATGGGCTCGCCGTCGTAGCGTTCGCCCTTATGAACGCAATATCTCAAGATCTCGCGTCCCCATGCGGAATATTCGTAGATATCCTCGCCATCACCCCAGCGACGGGAGGCGAGGAACAGGTCCATCGCGAAATATTCCTCGCCGTCAGGTGCAGGACCATTCGAGTTCGGCGTACCGTCCGGCGCGACCGACCATGCGAAATAATGCGCATGATGACCGTCCTTCATGTACATGTGACGCATTACCCAGCCCCACAGCTTGTCGAATACGTCCTTACGGTCGTATTGCAGGGCGATCATCATCGCATAGCTCATACCCTCGGTACGTACATCGTTGTTGCCGGTGTCCATCACATAGGCAAGGCCTTCGTCGTTCTCCCAATAGAATTTGTTCGGACCTTCGAAAATTTCATACCAGACCTGTGACACGCGTCTATCGATGGCGTCCTGGGCATATCCGCACTGTGCGAACATGGACTCGCCCAATGTCTTGCTGGTATCGGTTGCATTTGTCATATCAGTTGTTCCATTCCCAGATTCGGATGCGATTCTCTCCGGAGACAAGACCATTCAACGCCCCGGCTTTGCGTTCCGTTGCGGTCAAGGCTTGTCCCAGCAAGTCGGTGTCTAGCACATAGTCACTGCCATCGGGCTGTTCATAGCGTTCCTCCACGATGCGAGGCACGCCGAGCATATCGCTGGTGACGACCTGCATCCTGGTATCGGCGACGGCCTGTGGCACAGTGCACTGCAGATACAGTCCATCGGGTTCTTCGACCAATGTCACCGGCATGGGCTCATCACACGCAACGCTCGTGGAGACGGTGCCGCCGAAGAACGGGGCGTCCTCCTGCATGCGCTCCGAATCGTCGGCCGCACCTTCCTGCTTGTTCAGCCCCTGTGCGCCGGACAGATAGATGTTGCCGCCCGCATATAGAGACTGCAGAGGATTGCGCTCACCACCACCCTGCGAAGGATCTGCCCACATGGCCCGCTGGCGTTCCAAGTATTCATGCATCGACATCGGGCAATCGCTGTAGGCGGACAAACCATATTCACCGACAGTCGGTTTCACCGGTTGCGGCGCGAACATGTTGTTCAGCCAACGCTCATCGCCGCCGGATACCACAGCGCACCCGGCCACCTCGGTGGTGTGCGGATAGTGATACGGCGTGGAACGGTCGAGAACGGTATGCGGTTCAATGCCGCCACAAATCAGATTGTTGACGAAGGCACCACCTTGCGACCAGTTCTGGAACATCACCGGCGAGGCGAAAACGTTATTGTCCACCAGATACGGCCCATGACTCACTTCAATCATGAGGTCACGGACGTTATCGTGGAACACATTGCGCGTGATGCGTGTGCCCTGCGTCTGCCAATCCATCCACATGCCCAGCGAGCAGTCGTGGATGTTGTTGTTGGCAATGACCGTATCCAATGCGGCATGGAATTTGATGCCAGCGACTTCCCATCCGAAGAATTCACGCTTCAACGCAATGTGATGGACATGGTTATGCTCGATACGGCAGAATGCGCTGCCCATATGTCCGACGATGGCATTCTGTCCACACTCGTAGATGTCGTTGTTGCGTACGATATGACCGCCGATCAGCCCCTTTTCCCAGCCGATGCGACGGGCCTTGAACACGGCCTCCAACTGGTACTGGTAACCGGTCTTGCGCTCGGTTTTCGTCCACTCGTTGTCGCCGGATGAGATTTCCTTGCCCAATGACACCGCGGAGAATTTGGCGTCATGCAGCACGTTGTCTTCGATGATCCAGCCATACGACCAGTTCGGGCCGATCATGCCCCACTGCTGCGAGGTAGGCGGCGCCCAATCTCCAGTGGCCTGCGCCATTTCAAAGCCACGCACGGTGATGTAGTTGACATGGTTGCGGGAGGGGAAGAAGCATGTGCGACGAACACTGACCTCCACCAGTTCCTCATTCGGATCGGCACCTTGGAAATTCGCCCAGATCGTTGTGGTGCCGGCATTCTCGTCCACTTCGGCATGCCATACATAACGTGTACGGTCCACATCCGGCACAGGGCAGGGAATCTTCAACGCGAAATCCTCATCCGTATCACGCGGTTGCGGATCGTATACGCCTTCCAACGTCGTCGATTCGAAGAAGGAAACACCGTTGAGATACACATCGCCAAGATGTTTGTCCGGATCCTTGCCGAACTTGGGCATTTCCAGCCAGTCACCGAAAATCGGGGTCGCGAATGGATTGAAATCCCCGAACATCGTATTATCAAGCATCACCGTCCACACATGCGGGTGATCGGCCAATTCCGTCCAGCCCTGCACGCATTCCGAGCCTTTGATAACCGGCCGTGCTTCGCCTTCGGCTCCGCAGTAGGTGATGCGCTCATGTTCACTCAGACCGCCGCGTTTCGGATCGACTTGTTCGCGGTATACGCCTTCATGCACGATTACCGTGTCCCCCGGAGAGGCCATCTGCGCGGCCTTGGAAATCGTGGCGAACGGATGCTCCGCGTCGCCGCACGCAGCATCGTTGCCGGTTGGTTTGACATGGTATTCAAACTTCATTGCTGCATCTCCTTATTCAATATCGGATGTGGGAATACAGAAGTCTTTCTCCTTTGGCGACATGCACGAACACACATCTTCATGTTTCGTAAATGCTTTAGCATTTCAGTCAAAGCACTGTTTGATTATATGGTTTAACTTTCAAGAAAGTCAAATCGCTTAACTAAATACTTAAAATTGTTGTTGCGAAAGTTCTATATGCAAATATTTACGAAACTCTCGAATAGATTTAAGTATTCCAAACGCAGGAAATCACAGACTTCCGCCCAAACACGATTAACTGCGAAAACTATTTACGCTGCCCCCGGCAATAGCGTTATCATCGATGCTTCATTGGCTGACAAACTGACACTGTACTGGGGAGAGCTCTCTCACTGCGCCACTCGCACGCCCGGTTCCGTTACCGCCATAGCAATCGTACCGACGAGCCTTCACCCGATATATCGAGCCTCCCGGCTCCAAGATGTCAAAAGGCACGTCGCCTGTGCAGACCAATCCCCCTCCCGTATGGGTGAAGGAGATCTCAATGCCGTCATCCTTGTGAATCACCATGACAGGAAGCGGCCCCATCGGCTCGCGATCACGTCCATAAACCAACGACTCGGCAGCCGTTGCCAAGCGCTGCGCGACATGGCGCTTATCCAAAGGATGCAGGTCATTATCCTCTCCATATCCGATCGTCACCACCATCGCCGTGTTCCACAACGTCAAAGCGCGCCGTTGTTCATCACGCAGCCTTGGCCAATCGCAATCGGGTTCCAAAGTATAGTTCGGCAATTGGGCGAATATGAATGGTAGTTCCGGACGCTTGAGTAGCGCACGCCACTCCTGGATCAGCGACATCAACAGCTGCACATAGCCATAAGACGCATGGGCGTTGGACTCCCTCTGACTCCGCCATAATGAAGGACCTCCGAGTGAATCGGAGGTCCTTTTTGTTTTCAACGCTTTCGTTCGTCAAAAGGCCATCGTCAGCAAACCGTCAACGTGCCAATCGTTCCGCGGCGGAGGCGATCGCCGCATCACTGGCCGTAGCCGAGAATCGCAAGTATTCCGGCGCTCCGTAGAACTCGCCGGGGCTGGCGACGATGCCGATTTCGGCAAGCTGGCGCAGATCCTCCCAGCAGTCGCCGGACTTGGCTTTCACCCACACGTACAACGCGCCTTGCGGCATGTCGGTGCAGTATCCGTATGCGCGCAGAGCACTCACCAGCATGCCCAGACGCTCCTGGTAACGAGAATGCTGGGTCTTGACCGCGTCGAAGTCACGCAGCCCGGCGGCCATCGCAGCCTGCACCGGTCCGGGAATGATCTGCCCGATCTGTTTGCGGTATGCCGCCATCGGCCCGATCAGCGATTGATCGCCAGCGATAAGCGCCGTACGATACCCGGCCATGTTGCTTTGCTTACTCAGCGAATACAGCACCAATACGCCTTCGGCGGACCCGCCACACACATCGGCGCGCAAGGCGCACGGCGTGGAGGCAAGCGTATCCGCATCCGCTTCCGCAACGTCGTCTTCCCATTGCATCAACGCATAGCATTCATCGGACAGCACCACGGCACCAATCGCGCGCGCGGCACGCACAATACCGGCCATCCGTTCCGCGGACAGCACCTCACCGGTCGGATTGCACGGCGAATTGACCCAAACGGCCTTGACGCCCGGCACATCCTTCCAGGAATCCGCATCCGCCACGTCGTCGACCTTCAGCGTTTGCGCGCCGGCCAACTGCGTGCCGATCTCGTACGTCGGATACGACACCTTCGGCTGCACGACGACATCGCCCTCGCCGAAATGCAGCAGCGACGCCATCAACGCGACGCCTTCCTTGGAACCGACCGTCGGCACCGCATCGGCGCCGATCGCACGCAAATCGACATTGCGGGCGGCCGCGAACCACTCGTGAATGGCGTCACGCAAATCGGCGGTACCTGCCGTAACGGGATATCCGTACGCGTTCGGGTCGTTCGACGAGACCGCGAGCGCCTTACGCACCGAATCGGGAACGGGGTCGACGGGAGAACCGACGGACAGGTCGACCATGCCACCGAACGCGGCTTTCGCCGTACGTTTGTACGACGCGATGCGGGACCAGTCGTACGGCGATGAAAATTCATGAAAACCCATCCGTAAGGCTCCTTTTCAAGCGGAAATCACAACCATGTTCCAGCATACGGCAATCGCGTTCCGGCACATGCAACCGTTCCATGCAAAAACCGGTTTGCCGCTGACGTGTGCAAACGTCA
>ENA-OPRR01002320-OPRR01002320.1-human-gut-metagenome-genome-assembly--contig:-NODE-2320-length-12817-cov-2.837565_pt1 | contig 12817 bp, 10 predicted proteins | sample MGYA00241796_ERZ501883 | MGnify/ENA primary metagenome ERZ501883 (study PRJEB25962, sample SAMEA2042406) | human gut metagenome | biome: human gut; feature: human-associated habitat; material: faeces...
AACCCCTGATTCTGCCGTGAGAGGGCAGCGTCTTGACCACTTGACCAACAGACCCTGTATCAATAGTACTTGCATATCATACACGATCTTTTTACAAATTGCAAGTACTTTTTAAAAAAAATATAAAGTATATATATTTTGAATATTTAGTTACTTTTTGAGAGGCGATTCGTTTTCCTTCCATAACAAGACAAAGCAGTGGAAACGTTGTATGTTTTGAATTAGGTGCTGTCTTTCATAGATCTTTTTCATAAAGTAATTTAATGAATTACTTTTATACTTTCGTACATTTTCTGTATTCATCTAAAAGATATATAAATATATGTTTATCGTATATTTATGGTTGACAAACATATATTTGAAATGTATAATCATGGCATAATCAGAAAGGAGATGTGTATTATGAACGAGAATACATTAAAAAAAACAACACATTTTATATCCATTATCTTCAATGTTGCCAGTATAATTGCAATTATTGTGGATATTGGAGCTGTACTGCTTTTAGGTGGTACATTATTAAGCCAGATTACACGTCCTGGATATTTAGCAAAACAAATAATAAATGCAGAAATGGAATTAGTGTTTAGCGAATGGGTTGCTTTCTTAGTTTGCTTTATTATAAAATGCAGTTGTATATTTCTGGCTATTAGGTATTCAAAAAAATTATTTTATTGTATATCAAAGCAGGAGTCCCCATTTACTGCCAATACAACAAAATGTATCAATATAATTGTTATTTTTACTTTTGCTTCTATGGTTTGTCCTTTGTATCCATATTATCCTATTAGCTTTTTATCAATTATAGAGGGCATATTTGTAGTTTTAATTTTTAGAAGTATCACGTTGATATTCAAATATGGTTGCAGTTTACAAAAAGAAATTGATGAGACATTGTAGGAGTAGAGCTATGGCTATTATATTAAGATTAGACAGGGTAATGGCAGATAGAAAAATCAGCTTGAAAGATTTAGCAGAGCAGGTGGGGATTGCAAATATAAATTTATCTAAAATTAAAACAGGAAAAGTGAGTGCAATACGTTTTTCCACGTTAAATGCTATTTGCAAGGCACTGGATTGTCAGCCTGGGGATATATTGGAATATCAGAAAGACATAGAAGAATAAAATACAATTTTACAACTTCATATCCATACACACAAAGCAGTTAGTCTTAGGATGGACTGCTTTTTAAAAAGACATCATTTAGGTGTAATGATGTCTTTTGAGTGTTATTTTATAAGTCATATCAAGGCTCATTCAATTGTGGTAAATTCGTGGTAAAATGAATGTTTTTTTATATTTCAAAATGCTTGAAAGTATAGTGTTTATGCGGATCATCAAAAATTAGATATAAAATTTATTCATAAAGGATTTTTCAAATTTTAGTTTACACTTGAATCTAAAACTATGAATGATGATTTGTGTGCTTTAATTTTAAGATTCCAAGGATTAAGATGGCGATTGCAGTGATTTCTATTATTAATGTTAAGAAAGGATATTCTGCATAGAGTCTTCGCCGTCCGAAAGGCAGAGAAATTAAATATAGCCCGGCAGTAATAAAAATAACTGCCCATATTAGAGTTTTTTTACGTTTTCCTTCTTTTGTCAGATTTTCGTCATATTCCATGTAACAACCGTTGACATCGTTTAAGAAGAATTCTTTGAGAAAAGATTTTATTGCACTTCCCCATGAAGAACTCTTTGATTTTGACTTTTTTTTACGTTTCAGTTTGTTAGTCATTGACATTCTCCCCTAAAAGGTTTAAATCACTGGATAGTTCATTTTCTTGAAGCAAGCCCGAGGGTTCCTAGTTTCCTCGGATTGATTTTGTGATATTTAGGGATATTATCCCATATTATTGCGCTTTTAGAAATTTTGAGGAATCTTTATCTGTCTGTTATTTTTGGTGTAATAGGGAGGCATTTTCACACATCAGCGTAGTAAGGTCTTTCCTATCAAACGAAAAAGAGCTCTTGATCTCCAAGAGCTCTGAAAACAGTCTGTAGGGGAGTCGAACCCCTGATTCTGCCGTGAGAGGGCAGCGTCTTGACCACTTGACCAACAGACCCCGTATCAACGGTACTTGCATATAATACTACATTCTTTTATAATATGCAAGTACTTTTTTCAAAAAATTACATGTTTTGTCATATCGGGCTCTGTGTCTCGAAAATTTTTGCTTAAGACACAGGCGGATTTGCAGCGCTGCACAAAGCTTTAGTGGTGTGTGAATGCTCTCAGATGTGAGAAAGCAAAGGAAAAGACAAAGCGGTGGAGAGAAGAAGCGTGCCGCAGGAAGGAAGACGAAAAATGAGAGGAAAGATAGATCTTCATGTTCACTCGAATTACTCAGATGGGACCTACACTCCGCAGGAGCTGGTAAGGATAGCCCTGGAAAAAGGCCTGAGAGCTTTTGCACTGACAGATCACGATACGACAGAGGGAATCCGTTGGCGGCGGAGGCGGCAAGGGGCACTGGCTTGGAGGTGATTCCGGGAATCGAGTTTTCCACCTCTTATCAAGGGAAGGATGTGCATATATTAGGTCTGGGAATCTGCCCGGAGGACCGAAGCTTTCAGGAACAGCTGGAATATTTCAAGACTTCTCGAGAGAGGCGCAATGAAAAGATTATCCAAAAAATGCAGGAAAAAGGACTTCCCATCAGTCAGGAAGCCCTAGAAGAAAAGTTTCCCGGTGCGGTAGTGACGCGGGCGCATTTTGCTCGTTATCTGAAGGAGGAAGGACTGGTCGGTTCGAACCAGGAGGCTTTTGACCGGTATCTTGGAGATCATGCCTGCTGCTTCGTTCCCAGAGAGAAGGTGACGCCGGCCCAGGCAGTGCGTTTGATTAAAGAAAACGGTGGGTATGCAGTGCTGGCTCATCCATTGATTTATGGAATGGCCAAGGAAAAATTGGAGAATCTGGTTAAAGAGCTGAAAATTTTTGGTTTGGACGGTATTGAAGCGATTTATTCACAGAATCGGTGGAATGATGAAGGACAGATGCGTGCATTGGCTAAAAGACATGGGTTAAAGATCACAGGGGGGTCTGACTATCATGGAGCCAATAAACCGGGGATTGAGATGGGGTGCGGAAAAGGAAACTTAAGCATCCCTTATGAGATTTGGGAAAATTTAAAGAGATAGGATTTGCATTTTAAAGGAAAATGTTGTTATAATATGGAACAGTTATCGAAGGCCAGGGATTGTGCCGGATAGAAAGAAAGGATTGAAAAAATGGCAAAAAAGAATACTTACGATGCGGCCAGCATATCCGTTCTGGAGGGCTTAGAGGCTGTTCGAAAAAGACCGGGAATGTATATCGGAAGTGTATCTCGCAAAGGATTAAATCATCTAATCTATGAGATTGTTGACAACGCAGTAGATGAGCATTTGGCAGGATACTGCAGTCATATACGGGTCGTGTTGGAGAAAGATGGTTCCTGTACGGTGTCTGACAACGGCAGGGGGATTCCGGTGGATCTCCATGAGAAAGGAATGTCCGCGGAACGACTGGTGTTTACCACGCTCCACGCGGGAGGAAAATTTGATGATTCTGCCTATAAAACAAGCGGCGGTCTTCACGGAGTAGGTTCTTCTGTAGTAAATGCGCTGTCGACTTATTTAGATATAAAAATCAGCAGGGACGGTTATATTCACCACGATCATTATGAGAGAGGAATACCGACCATTGAGTTGGAAAACGGATTGCTGCCCCGAATCGGAAAGACGAAAGAGACGGGGACCTGCGTGAATTTTTCACCAGACCCAGACATCTTTGAAAAGACCCGGTTTTCTGCCACGGAGGTCAAAAGCCGTCTGCATGAGACCGCTTATCTGAATCCTGCCCTCACGATAGAGTTTGAAGATTCGCGTGCAGAGACGGCACAAAAGGTGGTTTACCATGAGCCGGAAGGGATCGTGGGATTTATCCGGGAATTGAATCAGAGCAAAGAAGTACTGCACAAACCTGTGTTTCTGAAAGGGGAGTCAGAAGGGATTTCCGTGGAGGCTGCCTTTCAGTTTACCAATGAATTTCATGAAAATGTGTTGGGATTTTGCAACAATATATATAACGCAGAAGGAGGAACACACCTGACAGGATTTAAGACGACGTTTACCAGTGTGATGAATACTTATGCTAGGGAATTGGGCGTTTTAAAGGAGAAGGACAGCAACTTTACCGGGGCGGATATCCGAAACGGTATGACGGCGGTAGTTTCCATTAAGCATCCTGCTCCTAGATTTGAAGGACAGACCAAGACGAAACTAGACAATCAGGATGCAGCCCGGGTGACTGGGAAGGTTTTGGGAGAACAGCTAGTTTTATATTTTGATCGGAACTTAGAGGAGTTAAAAGCAGTTCTCTCCTGTGCGGAGAAGGCCGCGAAGATTCGAAAGACCGAAGAGAGAGCAAAGACGAATCTGTTGTCCAAACAGAAGTATTCCTTTGACTCCAATGGAAAGCTGGCCAACTGCGAGAAGAAAGACCCTTCTGTCTGTGAAATCTTCATTGTGGAGGGAGATTCTGCTGGTGGGTCCGCGAAGACAGCCCGTGATCGGAATTACCAGGCGATTTTGCCCATAAGGGGCAAAATTTTGAATGTGGAAAAGGCCACGATCGATAAGGTCTTGGCAAATGCGGAGATCAAGACGATGATTAATGCTTTTGGCTGTGGTTTCTCCGAAGGGTATGGAAATGATTTCGATATCACGAAGCTGCGGTATGACAAGATTATTATTATGGCAGATGCAGATGTGGACGGAGCTCATATCTCCACGCTTTTGCTGACGTTGTTCTATCGTTTTATGCCGGAATTGATCTATGAGGGTCATGTATATATTGCGATGCCGCCTCTGTATAAGGTGATGCCGAAGAAAGGGGCGGAAGAATATTTGTATGATGATAAGGCATTGGAGAGATATCGAAAGACCCACAAGAGCGGGACTTTTACACTGCAAAGATACAAGGGACTCGGAGAGATGGATGCGCAGCAGCTCTGGGAGACAACCTTAAATCCCCAGACGAGAATTCTGCGCCGGGTGGAGATCGAGGACGCACGGCTGGCTTCCAGCGTGACGGAGGTGCTGATGGGGACGGAAGTGCCGCCCCGCAAGGCGTTTATCTATGAACACGCTCAGGACGCCCAGTTGGATGTATAGGAGGGTGACAGATGCAAGAGAAAAACGATCAGATTATCCGCACAGATTATGCGGAGATTATGCAGAAATCATATATTGACTATGCCATGAGCGTCATCATCGCCAGAGCGCTTCCAGATGTCCGGGATGGTTTAAAACCGGTACAGAGAAGAACGTTGTACGATATGTATGAACTGGGAATACGTTATGACCGGCCTTACCGTAAGTGTGCGAGAATCGTGGGAGATACCATGGGTAAATATCATCCCCATGGGGACAGCTCGATTTATGAAGCTTTGGTGGTTATGGCCCAGGAGTTCAAAAAAGGCCAGACTTTGGTGGATGGCCATGGAAATTTCGGTTCCATCGAGGGAGATGGAGCGGCTGCCATGCGATATACAGAGGCACGTCTGAGCAAGATTTCCATGGAAATGCTGGCAGACATTAACAAGAATACCATTGACTTTGTGCCGAACTTTGACGGAACAGAGAAAGAACCTACGGTGCTGCCTTCCAGATACCCGAACCTTCTGGTAAACGGAACTTCCGGTATTGCAGTCGGTATGGCGGCGAACATTCCCCCTCACAACCTGCGGGAAGTGATTCAGGCCGTGGTGAAAATCATTGACAACCAGATTGAAGAGGGCAGAGAGACGGAGATAGAGGAAATTCTGTCCATTGTCAAGGGACCGGATTTTCCTACCGGTGCAACCATTCTGGGAACAAGAGGCATAGAAGAAGCTTATCGGACAGGAAGAGGAAAAATCAGAGTCCGTGCGGTAACGGATATTGAAACCATGCCAAACGGCAAGAGCCAGATTATTGTCACAGAACTGCCGTATATGGTAAATAAAGCCAGACTTATTGAAAAAATTGCAGAACTGGTAAGAGATAAGAAAATTGACGGTATTACGGATATCAATGACCATTCCAACAGGGAAGGTATGCGTATCTGTATTACCCTGCGAAGAGATGCCAATGCCAATGTCATTTTGAATCAGCTTTACAAGCACACACAGATGCAGGATACCTTTGGCGTAATTATGCTGGCGCTGGTAGGCAATACGCCTAAAGTTATGAGTCTTCTGGAAATGCTGAAACACTACCTGGCACATCAGGAAGAGGTTGTCACCAGAAGAACGCAGTATGATTTGAATAAGGCAGAGGCAAGAGCCCACATTGTATCCGGTCTTTTAAAGGCTCTGGATGTAATTGACGAGGTTATCCGCATTATCCGTGCATCTAAGACAAGAGTGGAAGCAAAGGAAACTCTGATGGAAACCTTTGAATTTTCCGACGTACAGGCACAGGAAATTGTCAACATGCGTCTGTACCAGCTGACCGGCATGGAGCGTGAGCGTCTGGAAAAGGAATTTAACGAACTGCAGATGAAAATCAAGGAATTAAAGGCAATTCTGGCAGACAGAAACCTGCTGCTGAGAGTTATCCGGGAAGAAATTCTGACCATTGCAGACAAATACGGCGATGACAGAAGAACTTCTATCGGATATGATGAATTTGATATTTCCATGGAGGATTTGATTCCAAGAGAAAATACAGTCATTGCCATGACAAAACTGGGCTATATTAAGAGAATGACGGTAGACAATTTCCGCAGCCAGAACAGAGGCGGCAAGGGAATTAAGGGAATGTCCACCATTGATGACGATTATATTGAAGAACTGCTGATGACTACCACTCATCACTTCCTCATGTTCTTTACAAATGCGGGAAGAGTGTACCGTATCAAGGCTTATGAGATTCCTGAAGCCAGCCGTACGGCAAGGGGAACGGCAATTATCAACCTGCTGCAGTTACAGCCGGATGAAAAGATTAGCGCAGTTATTCCTATCCGGGAATTTAAGGCGGGAAGCTATCTCTTTATGGCGACTCGAAACGGTCTGGTGAAGAAGACTCCGATTGAAGACTATGCCAACGTGAGAAAAACAGGACTGGCAGCTATTTCTCTTCGGGAAGATGATGAACTGATTGAAGTGAAGTTTACAGACAACAAAAAGGATATTATCCTGGTAACCAAGTTCGGCCAGTGTATCTGCTTTCATGAAAATGATGTCCGAAGCACAGGAAGAGTTTCCATGGGTGTAAGAGGTATTAATCTCATTGAGGATGATGAGGTTATCGGTATGCAGCTTACCTGTCAGGGAGACTATCTGCTGATTGTATCGGAAAAAGGACTTGGAAAGAGAACATCCATAGGGGAATTTACCCGTCAGAACCGCGGCGGTAAAGGTGTGAAGTGCTATAAGATTACGGAGAAGACCGGAAATGTCATCGGAGTAAAAGCGGTAAACAGCGGCAATGAAATCATGATGATTACTACAGAGGGAATTATCATTCGTCTGGAATGTGACGGAATTTCTATTCTGGGAAGAATTACCTCCGGTGTGAAACTGATGGATTTAAAAGATGATATTACGGTTGCAAGTATTGCTAAGGTCAGAGAGAAAGAGGAAGAAACACCTGCAGAGGAAACAGAAGGGGAGACACCGGTGCAGGAATAGGAAGTTTCAGATATTGGAGAAGTTAGGAGAGTATACAGATGAGAAAAATAAGAGGGTTGGTATTGGGGACAGTTTTTTGTACTGCAATTCTGTTCGCAGGCTGCGGCGGTACAAAGGTCAGCCATAAAACACCGGAAGCGGTAGTGAAATCTCTCATCAGCGCTTATCAGAATCAAGATGGAGAGGCGGTAAAAAAGTGCTTTGGTCTGGATTTGGATAAGAAGACAGATGACGCCGTGCAAAAAGAGATGAACTACAACATGAAGTATTTTGAAGCCCATGAGGCAGATAAAGTAAAATTTGAAAAAGCAGATACTCTTGGAACAGCAGATAAGAAAAAGCTGGTTTACGTCTGGTACAATTATGAGGTGGAGATAAAAAAAGAAATCCAGGAAGTCCCGGCGCTGTCCTTTTATTATGTGAAGGAGAAGGACAAGAAGTATTATGCAGTCCCGGCAAAAGATGTGACGGACGAGATGAGCCAGGCATCCAGGGAAAATTATCAGGAATTTGTGAAAACAGAGGACTACAAGAAATACGAAAAGGAATATGAGGCGTTTATCAGAAAAAATCCAAAGTACGAGAACAGTCTGCAGAATAAGTTTAAAGAATTGTCCAGATAGGGGAGAAAGACAGTGAAACGAATATTACTTATGGTGGCATACAACATTTTGCTGGTGCCCTTTATGTGGTTTAAATTGTGTTACTATGCAAGGCATGTAGAGAAGTATACAGAGGAAGAGCGTTATAAAATGCTTCGTTTCATTGACCGGCGGGCAATTAAGGGAGGGCGTATTGTCATTGATATTCACGGGCAGGAAAATATTCCCGAAAAAGACGGGTTTATGTTTTTCCCGAACCATCAGGGCTTGTTTGACGTGCTTGCCATTATGCAGGCATGTCCCAGACCTTTTTCCGTGGTTATGAAAAAAGAGGTGCAGAACATTCCTTTCCTGAAACAGGTATTTGCCTGTATGAAAGCCTATGCCATTGACCGGGAAGATGTAAGGCAGTCCATGAAGGTCATTCAGCAGGTGACAAAGGAAGTTATATCGGGAAGGAACTACCTGATATTTCCGGAAGGAACCAGGACCAAGGATCCCAACCATGTACATGAATTTAAAGGGGGAAGCTTTAAAAGTGCAACTAAAGCCAGATGTCCCATTGTTCCGGTGGCTCTGATTGACTCTTACAAGTCTTTTGACACGAAATCCATAGAGAAAATCAAGGTACAGGTGCATATTCTGCAACCTATGCTGTATGAAGAGTACAAGGATATGAAGACCGTGGAGATTGCCGCAGAAGTAAAACGGCGCATTGAAGAAGTCATTCAGGAGAATGAAGGAAAATAAAGAAAACAGGAAGGCGGAACCGCAGATTGTACACTGTGGTTTCGCTTTCCTGTTTTTAGCCGTTAATTTTTCGGAATTCACGGGGCGTAAATCCTGCTGCCTTTTTAAACATGGCAATGAAATGACTGGCATCGGAAAATCCTGTACGAATGGCAATTTCCTGTATCTCCAGGCTGTTGTCTGTCAACAGCAGTTCCTTAGCTTTATTAATGCGGCAGGCTGTCAGATATTCATAGGCAGAGCAGTCCAGAAAGCGGCGAAACAGACGGGAGAGATACTGTGGTGTGACATATACCTGTTGACTTAATTCCTGTATGGTCAGTTCTGAGGCATAATCTGTTTCAATTCTCTTTAACACAGGCTCCACATAACGTTTGTAAAGAACCTCTTTTTCCAAGTCTTTGGTGTATCCGCCATCTACGAAATGCATCAAAAGGCTGTAACAGTCTACAGAAAGGGATTTTGCATCTACAGGAAGAGTTTCAAATTTTCCCGCTATGCGGACAATTTCCTTTCGCAGAAGAGTTCCCAGTTCTTTTTCGACACAAATAATCTGCTGGTTGTCCAAAAGCCTGCCGATACTGCTTTCCAGAGTTCCGGTTAGAGTAAAAAAGCAGGTGTGCCATTCTTCCTTTGAAATGCTCTGATAAGAATGTCCCACAAAAGGGGCGATGAACAGCCCCTCTCCCGGATTCAGCGTGTAATGTTTTCCCTGAATATGTATTTGTCCCATACCCTGCTCGGTTTGCAGGTAATGAAAATGAGGATATCCCTTGGGACGGTTCATAGGCTCCTGATACCAGTCATATCCTATGGAATCAAACAGGAAAGGCTGTTTTACAGGGGTGTTTCTGAAATAAATAGGCATAAGAATCTCCTGTTTCAAAATGTTATATTATTTAGCTAAACATATCATACAACAAAAGCCTTATCAATGGTACAATAAAGTTATAATTACGCACGATTCAAGGAGGAAATGAGATGAACAGATTCGATTATTCCATGGTGAAAAATCCGGAATATTTTAAAGACAACTGTATGCCGGCACATTCCAGCCACAGATATTATTCCTCAGCCGAGGCTATGATGCAGCAGGAGGAAAGCTTTAAGTATAGCCTGAACGGGTTATGGAAGTTCCACTATGCAAAGAATTATGAAAGCACGGTGCAGGGATTTGAAAAAGAAGAATACTGCTGTCTGTCCTGGGACGATATCCGTGTTCCTGCGCATATTCAGATGGAAGGTCATGATGTGCCTCAGTATGCCAATGTGCAGTATCCATGGGAAGGAAGAGAAGAGATTAAGCCGGGAGAAATTCCCACCCATTTTAATCCGGTGGCCAGCTATGTAAAATATTTTGAAGTACCGGAAAGCATGAAGGGCAAAAAAATCTTTATCTCTTTCCAGGGAGCGGAGAGCGGACTGGCTCTTTGGCTGAACGGTTCTTTTGTAGGATACAGTGAGGACAGTTTTACACCGTCAGAATTTGATCTGACACCGTTTATGAAAGAAGGCAGAAATAAGCTGGCAGCTCAGGTATTTAAGTGGACCAGCAGCAGCTGGTGCGAGGACCAGGACTTTTTCCGTTTTTCCGGTATTTACAGAGATGTGTATTTATTCACAGTGCCGGAAGTACATGTAGAAGATTTAAGAGTCAGAACATTCTTAAATGATACTTATACAGCGGCAGATTTGGAAGTGAAAATCAAAGCATCTAAAGAAGGACGTGTGCGCCTGACTCTGTCAAAGGACGGGAAAGCTGTGCAGACTTTGGAAGAAGAAATGCAGCAGGAAACAATTCTTCATATGAATGTGGAAAAACCAGAACTCTGGAGTGCGGAGACACCGGTACTTTATGATTTGCTTCTGGAGGTTTGGAATACAGACGGAGAGTTGGAAGAGATGATTCCTCAGAAAGTGGGATTCCGGCATTTTGAGATGAAAGACAATCTTATGATGCTTAACGGAAAGAGAATAGTCTTTAAGGGTGTAAACCGCCACGAATTCAGTTCTCTTACAGGACGTCATGCTGCAAGGGAAGATGTTGTAAAAGATATTGTCACCATGAAACAAAATAACATTAACGCCATCAGAACCAGTCATTATCCAAATGATACTATGGTTTATGATTTGTGTGATGAATACGGACTTTATATGATTGCAGAAAACAATCTGGAAAGCCATGGTTCCTGGGATACTGTTCAGGAGGGAAGCGGGGAATATGACGGCGTAGTGCCCTGTGACAGACCGGAATGGCTTTCTATGATGCTGGACCGCGTAAATTCTATGTACCAGAGAGATAAAAACCATCCAAGTATCCTCATCTGGTCTTGTGGAAACGAATCCTTTGGTGGAAAAGATATTTATGAGATGTCCCAGTTCTACAGAAAGGAAGACCCCACTCGTCTGGTGCACTATGAAGGGGTTATGCATGACAGGCGTTACAATGATACCAGCGATATGGAAAGCCAGATGTACACCACAGTGGAAGACATCAAAGCTTTTCTGGAAAAAGACAGAAGCAAGCCGTTTATCTGTTGCGAATATACACACGCTATGGGAAATTCCTGTGGGGCCATGCACAAATATACAGATTTGACAGATACGGAACCTTTGTATCAGGGCGGTTTTATCTGGGATTATATTGACCAGTCTATTGACAAGAAAGACCGCTATGGCAGGGAATACCAGGCCTATGGCGGAGATTTTGATGAGCATCCATGCGATTATAATTTCAGCGGAAATGGTATTGTTTATGGCAAGGACAGAAATCCTTCCCCGAAAATGCAGGAGGTCAAATTCAACTATCAGAATATCACTGCACAGGTAGACAAGGAGTCTGTTAAGGTTATCAATAAAAATCTGTTTGTAAACACAGATACTTTCCAATGTACCGTTATGCTCAAAAAAGATGGAAAGCAAATTTTGGAAGTGCCTATGGAAACCCATACAGAGCCTTTAAGTGAGGATATCTATGTCCTTCCGGTACCGGTACAGACCTTGCCGGGAGAGTATACGGTCACAGTTTCCTTTACTCTGAAAGAAGATACACTCTGGGCCAAGAGGGGACATGAAGTGGCTTTCGGTGAAGCAGTTTATAAAGTAGAGGGAGAAGCGGAATCCCACAGAGGCGAGATGAACATTATCCGCAGCATTCACAATTTCGGTGTCAGGGGAGAAAACTTTGAAGTGATGTTTTCCTACTTAAACGGAGGTCTGGTTTCTTACCGTTATGGAGGCGTGGAAATGATTAAAATGATTCCAAAGCCTAATTTCTGGAGAACCCCAACGGATAATGACGAAGGAAGTTTAATGCCTGCCCGCTATGGACAGTGGAAACTGGCCAGCCTGTATTTGTCTCACAAGAGACCTTCAGAGGGACGTTACCCGGATAGTAAAATGCCGGAAATTGAAGTAAAAGAAGATTATGCACAGATAACTTATACCTATTTCATGCCAACTACACCGGAAGCGGAATGTCAGCTTTCCTATAAGGTATATGCAGATGGCTATATTGAAACTGCATTGACCTATGACCCGATCAAAGAACTGGGTGATATGCCGGAATTTGGCGTAATATTTAAGCTTGATGCGGATTACGACCATCTTTCCTGGTACGGTATGGGACCGGAAGAGACTTATGAGGACAGAAGAAGAGGCGCAAAACTGGGCATTTATGAAAATAAGGTGCAGGATAATATGGCTTTATACTTAAATCCACAGGAATGCGGCAATAAAACAGGGGTTCGCTGGGCTTCTGTAACAGATAAGAAGGGAAGGGGCATGCTCTTCACCGGTGA
>ENA-OPRR01002322-OPRR01002322.1-human-gut-metagenome-genome-assembly--contig:-NODE-2322-length-12812-cov-5.181626_pt1 | contig 12812 bp, 8 predicted proteins | sample MGYA00241796_ERZ501883 | MGnify/ENA primary metagenome ERZ501883 (study PRJEB25962, sample SAMEA2042406) | human gut metagenome | biome: human gut; feature: human-associated habitat; material: faeces...
GGGGCGGGGGGGTGGGGCGGCTGCCGCCGCCTCTTCGCCTAAAAACAGCCCACTGGGCTGTTTTCTTAACGGCTTAGCCCCCTCAGTCCGCTTCGCGGTCAGCTCCCCTCAGGGAGGGGAGCTCAATACGGACTAAAAGTCGGACATGTGGAAGCCGTTCTTCATTTCCATGCTGCGAGTGTACAGCACGGAGTCAAGCAGCTTTTCGGTTTCCTCCTTGAGCTGGTCGGCCATGGTCTGGTTGGCGGCGGCGAGGATGTCGCGCACCTCGTCGTTACGGGTCGCGTCGATGATGTCCTCGGGATCCATCGGTTCGACGTCGCCGTCCGCGTTCGCCGCCTCCAACTCCGCGTCGGCCAAGGCGGCCGCGGCCTCGTCGGCACCGCCCAGACGCGCGACCTGCTCGTCGGTGGCGGCGATCAGACGGTGGCCCATCGCGCCGGTCTTCTCCTGATAGCGCTCGATGGCGTTGGAGGTCTCCGCGAACGCCGCGTCGCACAGCGCGGCGATGATGCGGTTCTCCCAGTAGAAGTTCTCGGAGGTGACGCGCGTGGTGGTGTCTTCGAGGTACTTCGGCGTGGAGTCGACGTTCGGGAAGAACGGCACGAGCGTGTTGAACGGGTTGGAACCGTAGGCAATCCACTGCACGGCACGGTTGACCTGCGGGCGGTACGGGCGAATCTGCATGACGGACAGCTGGCTCTGACGGTTGATGCCGATCGGACGGAACATGTGGCGCGAATGCTGGTCGCCGAGCTTGCCGTACGGATCGTACGGGGTGCCTTGGTAGTGGGAGCTCAGCACGTACTTCACGTCTTCGATGGTGATCTTGCGATCGGGCTGGCGAGCCCATGGAATGTCGTCCGCGGTCGGCTGGTGGTCGGCGTCCTGACCGTCCCACTGCTCGTCGTACGGGTTGAGGAAACGCTGCATGTACCAGGCGCGCGGGGTGTTGTAGACGTGGTCGGAATCGGAGTGGGAGCCGAACGCGTCGCGCGGGTTGAACGGGGTGACGTTCTCCACGGCCAGGTCCAGATGGTTGCGTTCGATGAATTCGCCGAGGTCCACGGAGCACATGTGCTCTTCCTGGTTTCCGAGCGCGTCGTCGAGGTCGAATTCGTCGATGCCGAGCTGGTTCGGCATGGTCACGTATGCTTCGTCCGGCACACGCTTGGCAATCCAGTGGTGGCCGCCGACGGTTTCAAGCCACCAGATCTCATCCACATCGGAGAAGGCGACACCGTTCATCTCGTACGTGCCGTACTGTTCGAGCAGCGCGCCGAGACGTGCCACGCCTTCACGGGCGGTCTTGACATACGGCAGCACGAGGGTGAGGAAGTCCTCTTCGCCGATACCGCCGGGCACTTCCGGCTCGTAGCCGTCTTCGCCTTTCTTGCCTTTGGCTGGGGTGAGTTCCACGAACGGGTCGGCACCGAGCACGCGCTCGTTGGTGGTGAGGGTTTCGGTGGCGCTCATGGCCACATTCGCCTCATTGACGCCGGCTTCGCCCCAAATGCCTTCCTTCAGATCCGCGTTCGGCACGGCCGTGTACTGCAACGGCTCGTCCGGCAGATCCACTTCCACATGGGACAGCACGCTCTTATAGTGGCGCGGCTGCTCGTCCGGCTTGACGACGATGAAGCGCTTCGGGCAGAATTCGCCGTTCGCGCTGTCCTCATTGCGGGCGATGATGGTCGATCCGTCATAACTTGCGTCCTTGCCGACCAGAATCGTGGTGCATGCCATATATGTAGGTTCCTTTCGTTTGTTTTGTTTACGTTTGCGGTATTCTTTGGTATTTTCTTGCGATTACGCGGTTTGCGCCTTGCCGGCTGTTCTCGCCGGTTTCGCCGGTCACGCCTTGCCGGTCAGGAAGATAGCGCCTTGGTCCGCGATCGCACCGGAATTACGCAACGCGCGTTCCATCTCGTTGAGCCAGAAGCCTTGATTGAGACCATTGAGAGGCGCGGTGGTGCCCCATACGTGCAGGTAGTATTCGTGATCCCGATCAGGCGGATACGGACCGTTGTAACGCATGGTGACGGCCGGATCGCCGCTGCGGCCCTTCAGCAGCGGCGACGCGGCGGACGTGCGGCCCTGCACCGTCTCGGGAATCATCGCGGACACCGTGCGGGAGAAGTCGGCGGGAATCGCCAGCGCGTGGGAATCGTTGAAATCGTACATCAGCGCGTCCACGGGCAGATTGGCGAGCGACCAATGGTTCCACTGGAAGCCGCACACCGGAATGGAATCGGGATCGACGAATTCCCAATGCAGGAACTGCACGGACGGGTCGAGCTCGTCGATATAGAAGGGGAAGGAAACGATCGGAGTGCCGTCGATGCAGTTCTCAGGCGGCGCCGCCTTGGCGAACGCGTCGGGAATGACGGTGAAATCTGCGGAAATCTTCATGCTTCCAGTATCGCGCATGCGCGTGACGCGACGCGGCCGTATGACGCGTCTACGCCGGTGGCTCAATCGATGCAATCGCAGCAATCGGCGCAACCCTCAGCCGAAACGACCCCGTCCGCGCGGCGATCGCACGGAACGGGGTCATTCCGGGAAACAGGGCCTATCAGAACCGAATCGCTCTCATAGGCACATTTGCAGTGGCGGAACCCTGCGGCCACGATAACGCAGCCGCAAAGTCCGGAATAGCCGAGTGATAGAAAGAAGGGGAAAAATCACTCGGCCGGCTTGTAGAAGTCGCCGTTGAGGGCTGCAGCCGCCTTGGCCTTGGCCTCTTCGAAGGTGACTTCGGCGAGGGCCGCGCGGACGTCGTCCAGCGCCACCGGGGTCATGGACAGCGAGTTGACGCCGAGACCGGCCAGCACGACCGCCAGATCCGGATCGGCCGCGGCCTCGCCGCACACGCCCACCGGCATGCCCTTGGCGTTGCCCGCGTCGCAGATCATCTTGATGGCGCGCAGCACCGCCGGATGCCATGCGGTCTGGTAGTTGGCCACGGAACCGAGGGTACGGTCGGCGGCAAGGGTGTACTGGGTCAGGTCGTTGGTGCCGATGGACACGAAGTCGGCCACGTCGGCCACCTTGTCGGCCATCAGGGCGATCGACGGCACTTCGGCCATAGCGCCCACGAACTTCAGACCGAAGCTCTTGCCGAGCTTGACGAAGTAGTCGGCCTCATGCTGGTCGGCAACCATCGGGGCCATGACCCACAGGTTCGCGTCGGTTACGGCGTCGGCGGCGGCGAGCGCCTTGAGCTGGCCTTCGAGCACGTCCATGTGGGCGCGCAGGGTGCGCAGGCCACGCAGGCCGAGGGCCGGATTCGGCTCATCTTCCGGAGTCAGGAACGGCAGCGGCTTGTCGGCGCCGGCGTCGAGCATGCGGATCACGACCTTCTTGCCCGGGAACTGGCTGAGCAGCTCGGTGTAGGCCTTGGTCTGCTCTTCGACGCTCGGCGGCTCGGAGTTGCCGATGAACAGGAATTCGGTACGGAACAGGCCAACGCCTTCGGCGCCGTATTCCAGCGCCTTCGCGGCATCGGACGGCTTACCGACATTGGCGAGCAGCGGAATCAGGTGGCCGTCCTTGGTGGCGCCCGGCTTGCCACGCAGTTCCTTGGCTGCGGCGGCACGGGACTTGGCGGCTTCGGCGGCGGCGATCTCGTCTTCGCTCGGGTTCACCACGATCTCACCCTTGGCTGCGTTGACGATGACGTTGGTGCCGTTCTCAAGTTCGGCGGCTTCGGCGGCGGAGACGACCGCGACGATGCCACGGGCGCGCGCCAGAATGGCGGTGTGGGAGGTCGGACCGCCCTGGGAGGTAACGATGGCCAGGGTCTTGCTCATGTCGAGCGCGGCGGTGTCGGCCGGGGACAGGTCTTCGGCGACGAGCACGAACGGGGTTTCGCTGACCGGCAGGCCTGGGGCGGGAGCGCCCATGAGGTCGGCGATCACACGCTGGCCGACGTCATGCAGGTCGGCTGCGCGCTCGGCCTGGTAGCCGCCGATGGCGCGGAACATGTCTTCGACCGCGCCGAAGCCTTCCAGCACGGCGCGCTCGGCGGTCTTGCCCTGGTTGATGAGGTCCTTGATGGACTGTGCAAGGGACGGATCGGAGGCGAACATGGCGATGGCCTGCAGAATCGGGGCGGCCTGCTTGGCGCCTTCGTCGCCGTTGGCGGCTTCTTCGGCGCGACGGTTCAGGTCGGCGTTGACGAGGGCGAGCGACTTTTCGACGCGGGCGATTTCGGTTTCCGCGGAGATGTTTTCGGCGCGCGGAGCGTCCGACGGTTCCGGCAGCGGAGCGGCCATGCGAATGACCGGGCCGACTGCGACGCCACGACCGATACCAACACCCTTAATGTTCATGAGAACTCCTTTTCCTGTTTCCTTGGGAAAAAATATGGATACGCAAACGATTGCAGGATTATGCCTGCCTTGCGTAGGTGAGTTACTGCAATGATCCCCACCGTCTTTGCCGGTAAATCATTTTCAGCCTGCGATTAGTATACACGAAATTCCCGCAAAACAAAACCGGTAAACGTTTTCTGTGTTTCGTAAAAACTGTGCTATGATAATCGCAAGAAATGCAGATGCCGGCAAAAGCCGCATAATGCAATCGATATGCAAAAATCGATATACATCGACGTGTAAATATCGAGACGACCCAACGTAAGCAAACCAACCACCAACCACAACAAAGGAGACCATTATGGCAACCCGCAATCTCGTCATCAACGATCCGGTCGGCATTCACGCCCGTCCGGCCGCCATGTTCGCGCAGGCCGTCACCGCTTCCGGCCAGACCGTGACCATCGCCAAGGAAGGCGGCAACGCCGTTCCGGCCGGCTCCATCCTGTCCATCATGGGTCTGGGCATCAAGCAGGGCGACACCGTGGTCATCAACGTCGAAGGCGACAACGCCGAGGCCGTGGCCGACAACCTGGCCAACATCCTCGTCAACGCCGAGTGACGCACCGCGCATAACGCGCTGACGCACTGACGTACGAACGTTTCGACCGCCCGCCATATTCGACGGGCGGTCGTTCTATTCTTAATAGGTTCTTCGCGGCTCGAACCGGTTCATCAGACCAGACCTTTGGCCGAGAAGCACACAGGGGTTCAGGGCACCCTCTAGGGCATTTTGAAAAACACTTAGGGAGCCGGCAAACGCAAGCCGGACACGACGGAAAGGACAGCGCATGGCAGGCAGAACCGACAGCGGCAGCTCAATCACCAACGTCGCGGCGACGGCCGGCGTGTCCATCGCCACCGTCTCACGCGTGCTGTCCGGCAAACGCGGCAAGGACGACGATATCGCCCGCCGCGTGCGCGAAGCCGCCAAACAGCTCGGCTATTCAGTCAACTACGCGGCGAGCGCGCTGCGCAGCGACGTGACGAAAACCATCGGCCTGGTCATTCCGAGCGCCACGGAACCGTTCGCCGCGCAACTGCTCGACGAGATCGAGCCGACCATCGACACCGAATCGCAACAGCTGCTGCTGGGCATCGGAGCCACGCAGGAAGCGCAGGCGGAACGCATCGAATCGCTGGCCAACCGCCATGTGGACGGGCTGATCGTGGTGCCCGCGGCCGGCGCTGACCTTGCCGGAACGCTGAACCAGTACGCGAACACGCTGCCGATCGTGCAAATCTGCGGACGGCAGACCGCGCCGCGCGTGTCCGTGGTAGGCATCGACGAAAACGCCGCGATGGAGGCGATTGTCAAACATCTGGCCGAGCAGGGCATCGCGTCCGCCGCATACATGGCCGGCAACGAGCTGTCTTTCGAATCGGCGGAACTGTTCGCCACATTCCACACGCATATGCGCACTTACGGGCTTGCCACCAGCGAAAACTGGAACCAGTTCGGCGAACGTACCGTGCAGCGCGGTTTCGATTGCGCCATGCGGCTGTTCAACGGGCCGCTCGTACAGCCGGAAGCCGTGGTCTGCGCCGACGATGCGATCGCGTTCGGCGTGATGGTGGCGTTCGACGCGTTGGGAATCCGCGTGCCGGAGGACGTGCTGGTGGTCGGCTACCATGATTCCGCCATCGCGCGTACCACCATGCCCCGTCTGACGTCGGTGCGTGCGCCGTTTGAGCGTATTGTGTCGGAATGCTTGCGATTGCTGGCTTCCGGTCCTGCCGGAGGCGCGGCGGAGACGGCTGCTGCGCCAGGCGGCAGCGTGCGCGCGCCCCGTGTCATGCTTGCCCCGCAGCTTATTGTGCGGGATTCTTCGGTGTTCCGCCGGTGAATCGCGAATCGAATCGCCGGTAATTACTGGAAATTACGAAAATCACGGAATCAGCGCGCAGAACAGCGCTTCGAACACCAAAACCGGATTGCCGTTGCCATTGAGCCTGCGGCGCGCGGTGGCGATGTCCTCCAGCCGGCGCACGGCCCCCGTACGGTCGAGCCGTACCGACAATTCCGTGATGGCGGAACGGTTTTCGAGGTTGATGAGCCCCACCGCGTCCTCGGCGTTGTTCTGCAGCACCGCCACGTCACGGTAGATACTGGCGACCGAATTGAGCGCACGGTCGAGCACGTCACGCGTGAGTCTGGTGGCGCGTCGTTTGAGCTCGTCTTTTTTGGCGATCGCATTGTATGCGCCACGCAGTTTCGGGGGTATGCGGTCTTTGGGTCCGAGCCCGTTGATGCGGCGGAAATCGGCTTCCGCTTCGGACGCTTTGACGTTGACTTCCGCTTCGGCCTGCGCCTTCGCGTTGTCGATGAGGTTGCCGGCCAATAGCACGGCATCCGACGCGCGATGCAAGCCGAGCACGCCGACGATGAGCTCGTCGCGGTCCGTCATGATGCGTTCGTCCTTGGCATACAGGCTCGCGATGCCGATGTGCCCCTCCGACAATCGTGCCGCACGCGCCGCGATATTCGGCTCGAAACCTTGCGATTCCAAGAATTTCGCCACCGCCTGGTTGGACGGTACGGCCAAGTTGACGATGCGCGTGCGCGAGCGGATGGTCGGCAGCACGTCTTGGGCGCTGGGCGCGCACAGCAGCCAGATGGTGTGCGGGCTCGGCTCTTCGATTTCCTTCAACAGCACGTTGGTGGTGCGTTCCATCATGCGGTCGACGTCTTCGATGATGATGATGCGCCACGGCGCGGTGCCGGGCATCTGCTCGGATGTGGTGATGATGTCACGCACCTCGTCGATGCCGATGGTCACTTTGTTGGTGGCCAGCACGCTCACGTCGGGGTGGGTGCCGGCAAGCACCTGCTCGGTGGTTTTGGTCGGCTCATCGTTCAGGCCATGATCGGGGCTTTCGAGCGCGGCGGCGAACGCGCGGGCAACGTTGGAACGGCCCGATCCGGGAGGGCCGCAGATCAGCCACGACTGCGCGATGGCCTTCGGGTCGCCGCTGGCGATGGCCTTCAGCTGTTCGACCACCTGCGCTTGGCCTACTATGGAGTTCCACACGCTCATGCGATACCCCCGTCAGCGGTGCTCACGGTGTCGAAATCGGCTTTGATACGCGCCCACACGTCTTCGATGGACTGGCTTGCGTCAATAACGTGGAACCGTTCCGGCTCACGTTCAGCCAAGTCGAGGAACGCGACGCGTGTGCGACGCTGGAAGTCGTTGCCGGCCGCCTCCATGCGGTCTTCGGCATGCTGCAGCCGCGCATGCGATTGCGCCGGATCCATATCCAGCAGATACGTGCGTTCCGGCAGCAGACCGTTCGTGGCCCACATGCTCAGGTTTCGGATTTCCGCGGCCGTCAGCTCGCGGCCGCCCGCCTGGTACGCCAAAGAGGAATCGAGATACCGGTCGGTGATGACCACCGCGCCGCGTTGCAGAGCGGGCAGAATCACTTCCGCGACGTGCTGCGCGCGGTCGGCGGCGAACAACAGCGCCTCCGTACGTGGGGCGATGTCGGCACAATCGTTCTCATCCCCCGTATCCACGCCGTGCAACAGCATTTTGCGAATCGCCACGCCCAATGCGGTGCCGCCCGGCTCGCGCGTGACCACGCATTCGCGGCCCTGAGATTCAACATATGCGCGCAACCGTTCGACCTGCGTGGTCTTGCCCACGCCGTCAACGCCTTCAAACGAGATAAAAGTGCCCTGCATGCCTTTCACTGTACCGTGCGCCCCTGCCGTGCCCGGCCATTCGGCCCACGGCTTGATGTCGCACGATGCCGATTGTCTTGCGGAACATCAGATCGTGCGACGTTTCCGCGCCGCATAACGTCAGCGTGCGGGAACGACTTCAGGACGCGCGTAGCCTTCGTTGGCGGTCAGCCAGTCGACGTCAGCCTTCACGGTGGACGCGGTGGAGCCGATCTCCTTCGCTATACGCGTATTCGCCCAACCCTTGTCGGCCAGTTCACGCACCTTGGCGCGGCGGTCGGCACGCGCCTGTTCGGTCGCGCTCACCTTCTTCGCGGATTTCGCTCCTTTGGCAGCGCCCTTCTTGGCTCCCTTCGCAGCCGTCTTGCGGCCACGACGCTTCGACGGCCCCTGCGCGCGCTTCTCCGCCAGCAGGCGGAACGCCTCGGCCGGTTCGATCGATTCGGGCGCATACTGCTTCGGCAGTGTACGGTTTGTCTCGCCGTCGGTGATGTACGCGCCGTAGAAGCCGTCCTTGATGGTCACGTGCTTCTGGGTTTCCGGATCGGTGCCCAAGTCGCGCAACGGCGGCTTGGCCGCGCCACGTCCACGACCGCGTCCATACTTCGGCTGCGCGAACAGTTCCTTGGCTTTCTCCAAGTCGACGGTGAAGATCTCGTCTTCGGAAGCCAGCGAACGCGTGTCGGACTTGCCGTCGGCACCGGTCTTGGTCAGGTACGGGCCGTAACGGCCATTGTTGGCCATGACCGTAACCGTTTGCATTTCGCCGGTTTCGGCGTTCGCCTCATCGTAGGAGCCGACTTCGCGCGGCAGGCTCAGCAGTTTCAGCGCGTCTTCCAACGTCAGCGATTCGGGACTCATCGTCTTGAACAGCGACGCCATCTTCGGACGGTCGGAAGCCGCCTTCTTACCGCCGGAACGCTTCGTCTTGCCCGCCTTGCCTGCGGCGGACTCGGCAGCGGTATCGCCGGCATCTTCCGCGCTCGGCATGACCAACGCCACGTACGGGCCGAACCGGCCATTGCGTACCTCGACGGTGCCGCCGGACACCGGGTCCTTGCCCAGTTCACGCGGCCCACCGGAATGGTTTTCAATCAGATCGTGGCCGACCTCGACGGTCAGCTCATCCGGAGCGAGCGTATCCGGCAGCGAGGCGCGCTTCGGATTGCCTTCCGCATCCAGATGCTTCATGTCCTCAAGATACGGGCCATAACGGCCGACGCGCACGTGCAGGCCATCGCCGATATCGATGGTGTTGATCTCACGCGCATCAATCTCGCCAAGCTGCGCCACCTGCTGCTGCAGGCCCTCATGCGCCTCGTCGGCGGATTGCGCCGCGCCATCGCCGGAACCGAAGTAGAAGCGGGTCAGCCACGCCTTGCCGGTCTCATGGCCACCAGCAATCTGGTCGAGGCCGGTTTCCATATCGGCGGTGAACTCGTAATCCACATACTTCGGGAACTTCGTTTCAAGCAGTTTGGTGACGGAGAACGCCAGCCAGGACGGAATCAGCGCACGGCCACGCTCGTACACGTACCCGCGGTCGATGATTGTGGAGATGATGCTCGCATACGTGGACGGACGGCCGATTTCCTTCTGTTCCAACGTTTTGACGAGCGACGCTTCGGTGTAGCGCGCCGGCGGCTGGGTCTCGTGGCCGTCCGCGGCAACGTCCACGGCGGCAAGCTCGTCGCCCGGCTGCATCGGCGGCAGGGAAACGTTGTCATCGGTTTTCTTCGAAGCCTTCGCAGACTTTTCGGCCTTATCGCCAATCTTCACGCCCGCCGCCTCGGCGCTCTTCTTCGCGTCGGCAACGCTACGGCGGCCCTCGCCGGTGGCCTTCATGAAGCCGGGGAATTCGATGACGGTGCCGGACGCCTGGAACATGGCCTCGCCGTCGGATTCGGTCGGCGAGGACAGACGCACGGTGGCGGTGGAACCGGTCGCATCGGCCATCTGGCAGGCCAGCGTGCGCTGCCAGATCAGGGTGTACAGCTTGAGCTGGTCGGCCGGCACTTTGGTGGCGATTTCAGCCGGATCGCGGAAATGCGCGCCCGCCGGTCGGATACATTCATGGGCTTCCTGCGCGCCCGCCGTCTTCGTGGCGTACTGCTTGGGCGCATCGGACAAGTACTTTTCGCCGAAGTGCCGCGACACCGCTTCACGGGCGGCCGCGATCGCCTCCTGCGACAGCGTCACCGAATCGGTACGCATGTACGTGATGAAACCGTTTTCGTACAGGCCCTGCGCGGCACGCATGGTCTGGCGCGAGCTCATGCCAAGGCGATTGCCGGCCGTCTGCTGCAGCGTGGACGTGGTGAACGGCGGCACCGGACGGCGACGGTACGGCTTGGTTTCCATCGACGAGACGGTGAACGTCGCATATTCCAGCGATCGCGCGATCGCATTCGCGTGCGTTTCGTCCAGCTGCACGACGTTGTCTTTGACGCCGGCGGCGGTCAGCTGGCCATCATCGCCGAAATCCTTGGAACCGGCCAAACGACGGCCGCCAAGCGACACCATGCGAGAATCGAACGCAACATTGTTGCCGTCGGCGTCGGGCGCTTCCAGCGTGGCGGTGACATCCCAATAGGGGGCACGCACGAACGCCATGCGCTCACGCTCACGTTCCACGATCAGACGGGTGGCCACGGACTGCACGCGGCCCGCGGACAGGCCCGGACCGACCTTGCGCCACAGCACCGGGGACAGCTCATAGCCGTACAGACGGTCCAGAATACGACGGGTTTCCTGGGCGTCCACCATGGCGGCGTCCACATCACGCGTGTTGTTCAGCGACGCCTTGATCGCTTCCGGCGTGATCTCGTGGAACACCATGCGCTTGACGGGCACCTTCGGCTTCAGCGTCTGCACAAGATGCCATGCGATCGCCTCACCTTCGCGATCCTCATCAGTGGCGAGGTAGAGGGTGTCTGCCTTCTTCAGCGCGCTTTTCAGGTCGGCAACGGTTTTCTTCTTGTTGCCGTCCACGATGTAATACGGCTTGAATCCGTCTTCGATATCCACGCCGAACTTGCCGTACTTGGCTTTCTCGGCCGCCGGCACCTGGCTGGGCTGGGCAAGGTCGCGGATATGGCCGACCGATGCCATGACCGTGTATCCGGAGCCCAAGTATCCGCCAATCTTCTTCGCCTTGGTAGGAGACTCCACAATAACGAGCTTGCTGCCGGTAGCCATAGCCACTCCTTATTACTAGTGTTTGCAACGCAATAATACTCACTGAATACGGAGAAATGGCAAACCGCCCGTGTGGCGTATGGACGGCAGCATGCCCGGAACCGGCTGTTTTCAGCGCTTCGGCGGTGCGGGCGGCGCTCCCACCAAACCCAGTTTCGTCAACGGCGAGGCGGTCAGCTGACGCATGGCGAGCGTTATGCCAAGCACCAGCGCGGAAACGGCGGCCGTCAGCAGCGCCGTGGAAACGTACGCGCCGGCATTCGTCCATTCGGCGCTCATGGCGAGTCCCGGCTGAATCTGCCAGATGATATACGCGCCGTACAGGATGCCCAATACGCCAATCGTCAGCATCACACTGCCGACGATCTGCACGCTTGCCGACGAGACGCGCGTGCCCGGCTCATCCATGCCGCTGGCGAACGTGGTGGCAAGCGCCAGCAACGCCAGTCCGCCGACGATCAGCAGCGCCATAATCACGTCGGTCGGACGATGCCATTGCGCCGCGATCACCGACAATCCGACCAGCACCGTATACGCCCAACCAATCACCGCCACCAGCGCACGCAGCACGCGCGGTACGGCGCACAGCAGCATCACGCTTGCCGCAGCGGCAAGGATGACATGTCCGGAAGGCGCGGAATTATTAGGATTCGATTCCAAATTAATAAGATACGGGCGTGGCAGCAGCGGCTTCAACAGTTCGGCCGCGGCGAAACACAGGCCTCCGAATACAGCGAGCTGCGCGATCGACAGCCACCGTTTGCGCACGATCAGCACGGCAAACGCGATTGCCCCCATGATGACGCTGACGGTGATGACCACTGCGGAAATGGCGAAGACGTGCACGACCGGCGCCAGCCAACCCGGCAACGCGGCATCGAATTTCGACCAGACGATATCCTCATAGCTTTGGCCGTCCATGGTACGCACGCCAAGCCACCAGACGCCGGCGGAAGCGGCAAGCATCAGCAGACCGAACACCACGCACAGCACGATGCTGGACACGCGCGGATGGCGGGTCAGCGGATCCGCCTGAGCCAAGCCTTTGTTGACATCCTGCGGAGAAAGCACCGCCTCGACTTCGCGCATATCAGGGAACGACAACGATTCCAACGGTTCCGCAGGCGTTGCTGCCATGGGCTGCTGAAGCATGCTCACAGGCTGCTGTGGATCTCGGACAAGTGGCTTGAATTCGTTGGTCATAGTCACCGAGAATACGGCATCGCCCCTACTGTGGGGAACGAATCGGAGAAGATATAGAAAAACCTCCACGCACCCGGAAGAGGCCACTTACCCTTGCTGCATTCCTGCCCTGGGGGAGTTGGGTGACATACCGCCACGCGGAGGCTCTTGCCATATTACACCATGCCCGGACCTCGCCGCACCGACTAGACGCACGGGTACACTTGAGAAGGAATCGCACGCCACCCCTGTGCGTTTGCGTGGCTGCGATAAGCATCGATAACGTTTGGAAGGTTGTTTTGTTATGACTGATGCGGTGGAGTATCCCGATCTGGTGGTCGTGGGCGCGGGCCTGTTCGGCCTGACCG
>ENA-OPRR01002330-OPRR01002330.1-human-gut-metagenome-genome-assembly--contig:-NODE-2330-length-12761-cov-5.617346_pt1 | contig 12761 bp, 9 predicted proteins | sample MGYA00241796_ERZ501883 | MGnify/ENA primary metagenome ERZ501883 (study PRJEB25962, sample SAMEA2042406) | human gut metagenome | biome: human gut; feature: human-associated habitat; material: faeces...
TCTATTCTCCTCCTTCGGGAAGGAGGAGAATAGAGATAGAATCGACTTTTTAGTCACCCTCAGTTGAGAGACAGAACTGACTATCAAGTAGCTTATCACCATACTGAAATGAGCTAAATTAAAATTACCGATTCGCCTTATTCATTATTTATCATTCATTATTTATCATTCAATATCACTCTAAATATTCAAAAAGATGGCCCGTATTTCCAAACCCGGATTAGATTATTTCCCGCTCGATGTCAACTTCTTCCAAGACAGGAAGGTACGCCGCATTTCCAACCGTCATCATGCAGCAGGAATTGCCGCACTCACTTCCCTGCTCTGCCTCATCTACAAAGAAAAGGGATTTTATGTCGCATGGAATCAAGATACCTTGTTCGACATTTCGCAGGAAGTGTGTTGCGAGGAGGAGGAGATGCAGGCCATCATCGACGACTGCCTGTCCGTCGGACTGTTCGACACCTATATATATAAGGAGTACGGGATTCTGACTTCGCAAGCCATCCAAGAGCAATACCACAAAATCATTACCGACAGCCGAAGGAAATACAAACTTCCGCTGGAACAGTTTTGGCTCATCAAGGAAGGAGAGGATGGAACGGAAAATAATTCCGCAGAAATAAGAAATAATATAAATTCAAAAGGTACAGAAGTGTATGAAGCGGAAAGCCATATAGTAGGCGCAGAAGTCAACGCAATAAAAACAGGAATCAATATCACAGCTACAGAAGTTACTAAAACAAAGACAGGAATCGACACGACAGGCACAAATATCCATGCAGCAGGCACAGGAATCAATGCTACAAAAACAGTGACCGACGAAGCAGCTATGAAAATTAATGCTGCAAAAAACCGAGAAATTGCAGCAACAATCCCACAAACAAAACAGGAAACGGATACAGAAATCGAAAGTAAATCGGAAACAGATACTGAGATTAAAAGCAAACCGGAAAGAGAAAGAGAAAGAGACAAAGAAAGGGAAAGACAAAGCAAAACCGAAAATGAATGGGAGAAGGATAGAGAGCAGCCGCCCGTTCCGTCAAACGGCGTTTTTCAGGCTGCGCCTGTTGCTGTCAAAGGTTTGTCTTTAGAAATCTCGTCCGGAAAAAGAGGAGAGGAAAATAAGGAAGAAAGAAGAAATGAAGGAATAGATCAGAAGGGAGAAACTAGATATAACGGAATTCAGTACGAAAGAAACCAGCTAGAAGAAGCCAAGTACAACGGAACCCAATACGAAAGAAGTCAGCTAGAAGAAGCCAAGCACAACGGAACTCAGTACGAAAGAAACCAGCAGGAAGAAGCCAAGCACAACGGAACTCAATACGAAAGAAACCAGCAGGAAGAAGCCAAGCACAACGGAACCCAATACGAAAGAAACCAGCAGGAAGAAGCCCCGAACGAAAGCACTGCTTCCGGAGGATTCTCCGAATCCCTGCTACGCCTCAACATGGACGCCATCGGCATCCGGAACGAACCAACCGTGAAAGCCATCCTCGCCCTCGCCCGACGCAGAAAGCTGGGTGGTCCCTGCGGCACCTTATGGAAAGTCCTCAGCTCCGAATACCGCTCCACCCTGCTCAAAAAGAACGAGCCGGGCGACTACATCCTCTGGGCACTCAACCACTCGGCAGAATTTGAAGACACCTACAACGGCATCCTCAAAAAGCGAGTTAGGGGAAGATGAACATTTTTAAGAGGAAGATGAACATTTTTGAGCACCCACGTCATTTATTTCTCCCGCCAAACGCATCATAAAACAATAATTTATCCTATCTTTGTAGAATAAAGAAAAGCCTCTTCACTATACATGCGAAGAGAAACATCTCTTTACAACATAAAAGAGAAACAACCAAAACAATGAGCAAATTTATCAATCCGTTCACCGACTACGGATTCAAACTAATATTCGGCAGAGAAGTCTCCAAGAATTTACTAATCGAATTTCTGAACGACCTTCTCGAAGGTGAACGAGTGATAACCGACTTAACGTTTTTGAACAACGAACAGCTGCCGGACTACCCGGAAGGACGAGGCATCATCTACGATGTCTACTGCACCACGGACACGGGCGAAAAGATAATTGTCGAAATGCAAAACCGCATGCAGAGCAATTTTAAAGAACGCTCCATCTTCTATCTCTCCCGTGCCATCGTCAACCAGGGCCGGACGGGGCACGACTGGAAATTTGAAATAAAAGCTGTTTACGGAGTCTTTCTGATGAATTTCATCATGGACAAGAACATAAAACTCCGGACAGACGTTATTCTTGCAGACAAGGAGACAGGTGAACTCTTCTCGGAGAAGTTCCGGCAAATATTCATCGCCCTCCCCCTCTTCAAAAAAAGCGAAGAGGAATGTGAAACGAATTTTGAACGTTGGATTTATATATTAAATAATATGGAAACTTTAAAACGCCTGCCATTCAAGGCACGAAAAGCCGTCTTCGAAAAACTCGAAGAGATCGCTGATGTGGCTTCTATGTCTCCAAAGGAGAGAGAGCTATACGACAATAGCGTCAAAGTGTACCGGGATTATTTGGTGACAATGGATGCAGCGGAAAAGGAAGGAATAAAGAAAGGGATGGAAGAAGGGCTGAAGAAAGGTCGCGAAGAAGCCTTGAACATCTTTCAGACAGCCATCGACATGAAAAAGCAAGGAATTGACAATCAACTCATTGCCGAAAAGACCGGTCTGCCCCTATCGCTCATAGAAAGCCTCAAATAAAGGTAGAACCTAAGCATCCGCCCCCTGAAAACAAGCCAAGTACCTGCCCGAAAAAGATGACTGAGATCGAAAAAGAAAGGGAAAAGGTTGCGATTATAGTAAGTGAGCCGGGAAGCCAAGTTGCGGAAAGAAGCACTTATATTCTGATTTACAATAAGATAGAATAAAAAAGGAGGAAAAAGAGAGGCTTTAAAATATCAATAAGTCTTAGAAGAACTTGGTACATTCGTGATTGTAAACTTACCATCAATATCCGTGATAGTACCAAGAGTAGTGCCATTCACTAATACCGAAGCACCTACAACAGGCAGGCCATCTTCCTCGGCGGTTACCACACCGGTAACTCGGGACGTCTGCGCTGTCACCAGACCTATACCCAAAAAAAGGAAGGTCATAAAGAACATCAATTTTCTTTTCATAAATTCTCTCTTAAATTTAACCTATAAATAGACTTCTAGTCTCTAACAGGGTGCAAAGATAACACTATTTATATCAAAATTAAAAAAGTGTTACGTTTTTAACTATAAAGTATCATATTGAAAGAATTTAATCAGTATATTGATGAAATGAGAAGATTTGAGCACGATTTTAATAATATTCAAATTACATTACACGACATAAAGATAGTGTTAAAATCGTTATTTTCATAAAATAACATCAGCGAATCATTCAAAATGCTATCTTTTTATCATTTTATGCCTTAAATAGCCCCAAAAACACTTAACGCTTCCCGAAAGGACAACTCCCCGCCGTACCAAGTTCTTCTAAAACTTTGCGCGTTTCCTATGTAGGAATGGTTCCGCAGACAGTAACGATCAAACAGGGCGTTATCAACGTAGTATTAAAAAGTGACGCCAAAGCCCTGGACGAAGTCGTAGTAACGGCCATGGGTATCTCCCGCGAAAAGAAAGCGCTGGGCTACGCCGTTCAGGACGTGAAGTCCGAACAACTGACCCAAGCTTCCAACTCCAGCCTGGCAGGAGCGTTGCAAGGAAAAGTTTCCGGTCTGGATATCAAACCTTCGAGCGGTATGCCCGGAGCATCTTCACAGATCACGATCCGTGGCGCACGTTCTTTCTCCGGAGATAACACGCCGCTTTACGTAATCGACGGAATGGCAGTGACCAGTACTCCTGACGTAGATACGGACATACAGAACAACGGTAGTGTAAGCGGCGTGGACTTTGCCAACCGCGCGGTAGATATCGACCCGAACGACATTGAAAGTATCAACATTCTGAAAGGACAGGCGGCTTCGGCACTTTACGGAATCCGCGCATCCAATGGTGTGATCATCATCACCACCAAAAGCGGTAAGGGACTGGAAAAAGGCAAACCCCAAGTCAGTTTCTCATCCAATGTCAGTTTTGACGTAGTCGGTCGCCTGCCCGAATTCCAAAAGACGTATGCACAGGGGTCCGGCGGAAGATACAGCCCAACTTCAGGATTATCCTGGGGACCTAAGATTTCTGAACTGTCCAACGATCCCAATTATGGCGGCAACACCGACAACGAATTTACTCAAAAGTATGGCATGCAATCCGGCAAATATTACGTGCCGCAGCGTGCTTCAGCAGGTCTTGACCCTTGGGCTACTCCACAGGCTTACGACAATACAAAAGAATTCTTCGAAACAGGTATCACTTGGAGCAACTCGCTGAACGTGGCACAAACGCTGGAAAAAAGTTCATACTCCGTTTCTCTTGGAAATACGCACCAAGACGGTATTATCCCCAAAACTGGCATGGACAGATACAACGTGAAAGTAAGCGCCGAAACGAAACTGACGAATAACTTCACAACCGGTTTTGCAGGAAACTACATCACGACTTCGATTGACAAGGCGGTAACGTCCGGAAACGGACTGCTGAGAACTGTTTACGCTTCGCCCGCAAGCTACGATCTGGCAGGTATCCCCAGCCATGTAGACGGCGACATTTATAAGCAAAACTCTTTCCGTGGAAATTTTGACAATGCCTATTGGGCTATTGACAACAACAAATACACAGAAGACACCAACCGTTTCTTCGGAAATGTATATGCCACTTATCAAACAGATTTCGGAACGGCCAACCATAAACTGAACGCGAAATATATGTTAGGTGTAGACGCTTATACCACTCACTACTCTGACAGCTACGGATACGGAAGTAACACCGGCGGCGGTCGCGGCCAGATAGAAAACTACGGTTGGACAAACGCTACCTACAACTCATTGCTGACCATCAACTACGACTGGCGCATCAATGACGACTGGGGATTGAACGCTGTAGCAGGTAACGAATTTATCCAGAGCAACAGAAAGAAATACTACGAATACGGAACAAACTATAACTTCGCAGGGTGGAATCATATCAACAATGCAACCACTCAGCTTACAGAAGAAGAAAGATGGAAAAACCGTACTGTCGGTTTCTTCGGCAACGTATCGGCTTCGTACAGAAACATGCTTTATCTGACTGTGACCGGACGTCAGGACTATGTGTCCAACATGCCGCGCAACAACCGTTCGTTCTTCTATCCCTCTGTGTCAGCAGGTTTCATCCTGACAGAACTTGATGAACTGAAAAATGATGTAGTCAACTACGCCAAACTGAGAGTTTCTTATGCGGAAGTAGGACAGGCTGGTGATTTCCTTGAGAATTATTACTCGACTCCCACGTACGGAGGAGGATTCTATTCGCTGACTCCCATCATGTACCCCATCAAAGGTACTACTGCCTATACCCCGTACTACACAATATTCGACCCGAATCTGAAACCGCAGAATACACGTTCGTACGAAATCGGTGCCGACGTGAACTTCTTCGACAACCTGATTACGTTGAATTATACTTATTCGCGTCAGAACGTCAAAGACCAGATATTTTCAGTGCCTTTGGCGTCTTCTACCGGTGCCAGCAAACTGTTGACAAACGGTGGTAAGATTCATACCGACACGCACGAAATCACATTGGGATTCAACCCGATCCGCACGAAGAATATCAACTGGGACTTCGGTTTCAACTGGACCAAAATCGACAACTATGTAGACGAACTGGCTCCGGGTGTGGAAAACATTTCACTGGGTGGTTACGTCACTCCACAGGTTCGTGCATCAGCAGGCGAAAAATTCCCTGTAATCTATGGCGTAGGATATAAGAGAGACGCTAACGGCAATCGTCTGGTAGACGAAAACGGTTTGCCTGTTGCCGGTGAGGCACAGGTGATCGGAAAAGTTTCTCCGGATTTCGTAATGGGTTTCAATACGTCATTGCGTCTGTGGAAATGTACCATCAGTGCTGTACTTGACTGGAAACAAGGTGGCCAGATGTACAGCAGAACTACCGGTTTGTCCGACTACTACGGCGTCAGCAAAAGAACAGAAAATCGGGAAGGCACGATCATCTTTGACGGTTACAAACAGGACGGAACCAAAAACGATATCGCCATCACCGGAGCCAATGCGCAACAAGTGTACTACAGCCGCCTGAACGATATTGACGAATCTTCTGTATACGACAACTCGTTCATCAAACTCCGCGAAGTGGCAGTAAGCTACAAAGTACTCCAGAAAAAGTGGATGGAACTTTCGGTGAATGCTTTCGCAAGAAATATCCTCGTCTGGGCACAGATGCCTGACCTTGATCCGGAAGCCAGCCAAGGAAACAACAATATGTCCGGAGCTTTCGAAGACTATTCAATGCCGCAAACAGCTAGCTTTGGTTTCGGCTTTAATATTAAATTTTAATCTGCAAGACAATGAAAAAATATAAATCAATAGGAAAATTGCTGGCAGTTTCTTTCTTTACTGCTGTCATTGCTTCTGCTTGTACGGAAGATGCAATGGACAAAGTCAACAAGAATCCCAATAACCCGCAGGATGCTCCGGCGAAGTTTTTGATAACAGACTTGGGAGTCAGCACTGCATTCAGCACAGTAGGAGGAGATTTTTCACTCTATTCGTCCGTTTACATGGAGCACGAAACAGGTATCGGCAACCAACTCTACCGGGCAGAAGTCCGCAGCGGAGAACCGACCACTGCCACGACCTACAACAATGCGTGGATCAGCGTTTACGCCAATATAAAGAATGCAAAGATTGTAATCAACAAGTGTCAGGAAGACCCATCGGAAAAAGGCAATGTAGTAACTGAAGCAATAGCCAGAATCCTTCTTGCCTACAATGGTGCGGTAGTAGCCGATGTGTTCGGAGACACACCGTTCAGCGAAACCGGAGTTTTAAATCCGGACGGCACACCGAAGTATATGCAACCTAAAATTGATTCACAAGAGTCTATCTACAAAGAAGTAATGCAGAACCTGGATGCTGCTATCACACTTTTGAAGGATGGAACAGCCGAAGACGAAGGATTATCAGGTGCAGTGGGATCAAAAGACCTCATCTACGGATCAGACCAAGATGCACAAGCCGGTCTGTGGCTTAAAACAGCTTATGCACTGAAAGCACGCTATACAATGCGTCTTCTTAACAAAAGCGCCAATCAGACTACCGATCTCCAAAACATTCTGACCTATGTAAGTAAATCATTTACCAATGCAAATGAAGAATGTAAACTGGACATTTATGACGGTGATTCTCAACTAAATCCCCTTTGGGCTTTCAGCTATAGCCGCAACAGCCTTGCAGCCAGCGAAAGTCTCATCGAGAAATTTGCAACAAGAAATGACCCGCGAGCTCCACGCTCATTTATCCAACCTGATCCTAGCGGAAATGTTGTATATGGAGGCGGTGCAAATCAAGCCACAACAATCGATGCCATCAACGTAGCTCCTAACGGCACCCCTCAGGAATTACAGAATAATTATGGCATGTCTATGGCCTCATGGGCTATGACCGCTCCCACACAACTGATCAGTTACCATGAAGTAAAATTCCTCGAAGCAGAAGCCCTGTGTCGTCTGGGTGGCAGAGTAGATGAAGCAAAAGCCGCTTTGAAAGATGCCGTTATCGCTGCATTTGCCAATTTGGAGAATACAGTTGCCGATGCCGCCAGAAACTGGCTGGGCGGGAAAGCCGATTTCTTGGGTGACGCCGTCGCCGAAGCCTATTTTGATAATGAAGTAGCTCCTCTTTTTGCCGCTAACCCATTAAAAGAAACAATGGTACAGAAATATCTCGCATTCTTTGGTGCATCCGGCGAATCTTTGGAAGCTTACAACGACTACCGCCGTATGAAAGGTGCGAACGAAAACTTAGTGGAACTGAAAAACCCGCTGAACTCTAACAAATTCCCGCTGCGTTTCGGTTACGGAGCAGACGATGTATTGGCAAATGTAGCCATCAAAGAAGCCTTTGGTGACGGACAATACGTATACTCCGAACCCGTTTGGTGGGCAGGTGGAAGCCGATAAAAATCGCTCTTAAAATCTCTCAAAGGAGAGACTTTACATAGAGTCGTTTCTGAACTCTAACAAATTAACGGAAACGAACAGAAATAGGCCGACCGTGAGGTCCGCCTATTTTATTTTTACAGTCGCCAGCTATTTGTTAATATCACAAATACAAAACAGGAAAAAACACCCGAATTGTTATACCGTTTTTCTACTCAGCGATACCGTTTTACCGGATAAAGATCATGTCTGCCGGAACAAAGACCGGTTTAACAAACAAAAAAGATCAGTCTACCGGACAAAAAAAGAGATCAGTCTACCAGACCAATTCGGGGAAATACTTCGTCAGCGTATTGCGCAGAATCGACAGTGTGATCGGTTTCACCAGCACTTCGCTCGCTCCCGCGTTCATCGCATTCTCCTTGTCAGAGCTGAAAGCGTAGGCGGTCTGCATGATAATAGGGATTTCCTTGTTTTCTCCGCGGATGATCTTCGTAGCATCCAGTCCGTTCATCACAGGCATTTTGATGTCCATCAGGATCGCTTTGGCCTCGTTGCCGTATTCCTTGAACAGTGCCACGATTTCTTCGCCATTCTTGGCCCACTGTATATCACATTTCTTTCCGATGATTGCTTTGATCAATTTGAAGTTGCTGTCGTCGTCCTCGGCCACTAAGATAAGAGGTCTGAATTCATTTGTTTGTCCGCCTTCCATATCGTTTCTATATTATTTTTAAAATTATTCTCTAAAATTACTTTTTAGTCAACATATTTCAGTTAATAATGTTTTTCAGCCCGCAAGTTATAAAAAAGATTGATATATTTCGCTATCTTTGCGCCTCAAATTATAAAGAATTGTATGATTTCGATAGACGGACTAGCCGTAGAGTTTAGCGGCACTACCCTATTTAGTGATATTTCTTTCGTTATTAATGAAAAAGACCGCATCGCCCTGATGGGAAAAAACGGAGCGGGAAAAAGTACCTTACTCAAGATTCTGGCAGGAGTCCGACAGCCTACCCGTGGCAAGGTTTCGGCCCCCAAGGATTGCGTAGTAGCCTATCTCCCGCAGCATTTGATGACGGAAGACGGCAGAACCGTGTTTGCCGAAACGGCACAGGCTTTCGCGCATCTGCATGAGATGGAAGCACGGATAGACGCACTGAACAAGGAGCTGGAAACACGGACGGATTACGAAAGTGACAGCTACATGGCACTGATCGAGGAAGTGTCCGCCCTCAGCGAAAAATTTTACTCCATCGACGCAACCAATTACGAAGAGGACGTAGAGAAATCATTACTCGGACTCGGATTCACACGCGAAGATTTTCAACGTCAGACGAGCGACTTCAGCGGAGGCTGGCGCATGCGCATCGAGCTCGCCAAACTGCTGCTGCAAAAACCGGACGTACTCCTGCTTGACGAGCCGACCAACCACCTCGACATCGAATCGATCCAATGGCTGGAAGATTTTCTGATCAATAACGGCAAAGCGGTCATCGTGATCAGCCACGACCGCAAATTCGTGGACAACATCACCACCCGCACCATTGAAGTAACGATGGGCCGCATCTACGACTATAAAGTAAACTACTCCCAATACCTGCAACTGCGCAAGGAACGCCGCGAACAGCAACAGAAGGCTTATGACGAGCAACAGAAGTTCATCGCCGAAACGGAAGCCTTCATCGAACGTTTCAAGGGGACGTATTCGAAGACTTTGCAAGTGCAGAGCCGTGTCAAGATGCTGGAAAAGCTGGAATTGCTGGAAGTAGACGAGGAAGATACTTCGGCACTGCGGCTGAAATTCCCGCCTTCGCCCCGTTCGGGCAGTTATCCCGTCACGATGGAAGGCGTCGGGAAGACGTACGGCGACCATGTCGTATTCCGCAACGCCAACCTGACGATTGAACGTGGCGACAAGGTGGCTTTCGTAGGCAAGAACGGTGAAGGTAAATCGACACTGGTGAAATGTATCATGAACGAAATCGACCACGACGGCACGCTGACGCTGGGACATAACGTACAAATCGGATATTTCGCGCAGAATCAAGCCTCGCTGATGGACGAAAACCTCACGGTTTTCCAGACGATTGACGACGTGGCAAAAGGAGAAATCCGCAACAAGATACGTGACTTGCTGGGCGCCTTCATGTTCGGCGGGCCGGAAGAATCTATGAAGAAAGTGAAAGTGCTCTCGGGTGGCGAACGTACCCGTCTGGCAATGATCAAGCTCCTGCTGGAACCGGTCAACCTCCTGATTCTGGACGAGCCGACCAACCACCTCGACATGAAAACCAAAGATATCCTCAAGCAAGCGCTGATGGATTTCGACGGCACCCTGATCGTCGTTTCGCACGACCGTGACTTCCTTGACGGACTGGTGACAAAGGTCTACGAGTTCGGCAATAAGAAGGTGACGGAGCATCTTTGCGGCATCTACGAATTCCTCGAAAAGAAGAAAATGGATTCGTTGCAGGAACTGGAAAAGAAATAATAAACAATAAAAAGACATTATCTGCTTTAGGTGAAAGAAAAAGTATTTGTATATTTGTGCAAATTTAATAATAGACTTAGAGCAGACAATGTTCTGCAATAAAGGATGAAAGGGAAGAAACGATTCATAGTAACGATGCTATTCTTTATCAACATCATTATGTTGGTAGCCGCCGTTATTCCCCATCACCACCACCCCAACGGGATGATCTGCATGAAGCAGGACCAACCGGTAGAGCAGCAATGCCCCAACCACCATCATCACCCCGCAAGCGATTCATGTTGCAGCAGCGAATGCATGACCCGCTTCCACTCCCCCATCCCCTCCGTGCACACGGACAGCGGACCGAATTACGTATTCGTCGCCACCCTGTTTACGGATACGATCATCGAACATTTATTACGACCGCAGGAAAGACGAGTCAAAAATTACTACATCTATCGTGAATCCCTGCACGGTACGAAAATACCTCGTACCTCCTCACTTCGGGCCCCTCCCTACTCTGTTTTTGCATAATGACGTAAATGCAAGCAAGTTGCATCTGCGTTACTCTATCTTTGTAGCGTACAAAAACAGTAAAACTTAGTAGGAAAACAACATTTATGAAGAAACTTATCTTTATAGGAGTCATGGGATTATTCGTCCTGGGCTCTTGCAATAGTAAAAATACTGGTCATGAAGGGCATGACCACGAGACCGTCACACACAATCATGATGAACACGAAGGACATGACCACGAAGCGGAAGGTCATGACCACGAAGCCGAAGGAGCCGACCATTCACACGAAGGTGAATGCAGCGGAGGACACGATCACGGCAAAGCTGCCACCAGCGAACCCGCCGGCGAGCACAGCGATGAAATCATCCTCCCGAAAGCGAAAGCTGACGCTGCCGGTGTAAAGGTAAATGCCATCACACCGGCCCCCTTCCAGCAAGTCATCAAGACAAGCGGACAGGTACTCGCTGCCCAAGGCGACGAATCGGTGGCTGTAGCCACGGTGGCCGGAGTCGTTTCTTTCCGCGGCAAGGTGACGGAAGGAATGAGCGTCGGTCGCGGCACTCCGCTGGTGACTATTTCTTCGCACAACATCGCCGACGGTGACCCCGTACAACGTGCCCGAATCGCTTACGAAGTATCCAAAAAGGAATACGAACGAATGAAGTCGCTCGTCAAAAACAAGATTGTGTCCGACAAGGATTTCGCACAGGCGGAGCAGAACTACGAAAACGCCCGTATCAGCTACGAAGCGCTCGCCAAAAACCACTCGGCCATCGGTCAGAATATCACCGCGCCCATTGCCGGATACGTGAAAAGTATTCTGGTCAATGAGGGAGACTACGTAACCATCGGTCAGCCACTGGTCAGCGTGACGCAGAACCGCCGGCTTTTCCTCCGTGCCGAAGTATCGGAAAAATACTACCCGTATCTCCGCACAATCAGTTCCGCCAATTTCCGGACACCTTACAATAATGAGGTCTACGAACTGAATGAACTGAGCGGCAGACTGCTTTCCTTCGGGAAAACTTCCGGAGACAACTCTTTCTACGTACCCGTCACCTTCGAATTTGACAATAAAGGAGAAGTGATTCCGGGGTCATTCGTCGAAGTTTATCTGCTTTCCTCCCAACTGGAAAACGTGATATCCGTGCCCCGCACCGCCCTGACGGAAGAGCAAGGCATCTTCTTCGTCTACCTGCAACTTGATGAAGAAGGCTACAAGAAACAGGAAGTGACCCTCGGCGCCGACAATGGCAAAAGTGTACAAATCCTGACCGGAATCAAACCCGGAGACCGTGTAGTGACCGAAGGCGCATACCAAGTTCGCCTGGCAAGCGCAAGCAACGCCATCCCTGCCCACAGTCATGAGCACTAGCGGCAAAGCGCCGCATCCAAGTTCCCTTGCGGCACACACAGAACTCATTTATAGTTACGCAAGTTTATCCCCTGTCCGGCACTTCTCAAAAGTAAACCGGGAGGAACCAGACTTAATCAATGAAATATCATGCTAAATAAAATCATACATTACTCCCTGCACAACCGACTGGTTGTGCTCTGCGCGGCCATCCTCCTGCTTATCGCGGGGACTTACACCGCCATGCATACGGAAGTAGACGTGTTTCCCGACCTGAACGCCCCGACAGTGGTCATCATGACCGAAGCCAACGGTATGGCAGCCGAGGAAGTGGAACAGCTCGTCACCTT
>ENA-OPRR01002331-OPRR01002331.1-human-gut-metagenome-genome-assembly--contig:-NODE-2331-length-12759-cov-2.882793_pt1 | contig 12759 bp, 8 predicted proteins | sample MGYA00241796_ERZ501883 | MGnify/ENA primary metagenome ERZ501883 (study PRJEB25962, sample SAMEA2042406) | human gut metagenome | biome: human gut; feature: human-associated habitat; material: faeces...
CAGTATTTTCAAGGCATTTTTTATTAATCAGCAGACACTAATTATTCTGTTATACTCATTCGATCGAGAAGTGATTTTTTAACATCATAAAGCTTGTGGGAGAGGTCCACATGTACCTGATGTGGATAGAAAAGACGTTTTGTCTCATCCCACAAGGTTTCTTTCTCTTCCCTGCAATACGAAGCAATCTCCATAACAGACGGAGAGTTGTAGATGCATTCTCCTTTGCGGAAAACAGGTACAAGAAGCTCTCGCATTGTGTAAGAGCCACCTTCAAGACGTGTCTTTTTCCATGTGGCAATCGGATCAAAGAGCAATAAGTCTTCAGAAGTATCATATGTTTCATCGGCGAAGCAAATGAGATCTGCTTTTAATTTCCCGGTTTTTTTATCATAGATACGATAGATGGTCTTATTTCCCGGATTCGTAATCTTCTCTGTGTTTTCAGACAGTTTGATCTTCGGGATGAAATTACCATCGGCATCCTGTATCGCTGCAAGCTTATAAACGCCTCCGAAGGATGGACAGTCTTTGGACGTGATCAGGTTTGTTCCGACGCCCCAGGAGGTGATAGCTGCCTTCTGCATCTTAAGATCATGGAGCAGATATTCATCCAGATCGTTGGATGCACAGATAGACGCATCTTCAAAGCCGGCGGCATCCAGCATTTTTCTTGCCTCTTTGGAGAGATATGCAAGGTCACCGCTGTCCAGTCGAATGCCGTATTTCTTCAGAGGTTTTCCGGCTCCTTTAAATTCGCGGAAGACCCGGATCGCATTCGGGACACCGGATTTCAGTGTGTCATAGGTATCCACCAGTAACGTACAGTTGTCGGGATACATACTGGCATACGTCTTAAATGCGGTGTATTCATCTTTGAAGCTCATAATCCAGCTGTGTGCGTGAGTCCCCATGACCGGAACGTCAAAGAGCTGTCCGGCAAGAACGTTGGAGGTTCCGACGCATCCGCCGATCATAGCGGCTCTTGCACCATAGAGACCGGCATCCGGTCCTTGTGCACGTCTTAATCCGAATTCCATGATCCCGTCTCCGTTTGCAGCAAAAACAATACGGGAAGTCTTGGTTGCGATCAAAGACTGGTGATTGATAATATTCAAAATTGCAGTTTCAACAAGCTGCGCTTCCATGATCGGAGCAATGACTTTCAGCAGAGGTTCTTTTGGAAATACGACCGTTCCTTCCGGAATGGCGTAAATGTCTCCGCTGAAGTGGAAACCGCTCAAATATTGAAGAAAATCTTCACTGAAGATTTTAAGGCTTCGCAAATAGTCTACGTCTTCATAAGTGAAATTCAGGTTTTTGATATAGTCAATTACCTGTGCAAGTCCCGCACATACAGAATAACCATTGTTGCAAGGGTTCTGACGGAAAAATACATCAAAGATAACGACCTCGTTCTGGCTTTCCTCATAATAACCCTGCATCATGGTCAGTTCATACAAGTCTGTCAATAAAGTTAGATCTTGTCTGTTCATTTTATTATTTATCTCCTTTTATATTCACTTCTATCTTACGTCGTATCATAATCAAAGTCCGTTCTATTATAGCACCTGAGAGCATAAAAGTAAAAGAGAATGTCTATACAAGTGCCTGATTTCGGTTGATTGTGTCCTGAATGATCTGCTGACAGTGCGCAGAAAGTCGTTTTTTCGTTTCCTTGTCCAGCTCATTCGGATAGATTGGTTTCCCGTATTCGATGATGACATGTGTTTTTTGAATGCGTGGAAATTGTTTTTCAAAAATGGAAATCGTATTATTCATGCTGACCGGAATGATCGGGCATCCGGTTTTTTCTGCAATTTTAAAGGAACCGGCGTGGAAAGGAAGAAGGCTTAACTCTTCCCCGGTGTTGCGGGTACCTTCCGGGAAAATGCAGATGGAAATTCCGCGTTTTACGTAATCGATTGCCTGAAGAATTGTTTTCAGTCCTTCTTTTGGGTTTTCGCGGTCAAGGAAGAGACAGTACAGTCTTTTCATCCAGGTGCGAAGAAGCGGGTAACTCAACATTTCCTTCTTGGCAATATATCCGGTCAAACGTTTACAGCGGGAATAGGTCAGAAGAATATCAAAATAACTGCGGTGATTCCCGATAAACAGGACAGCCTCATCCGGAATGTTTTCTTCTCCGATGACAGTGATCTTTGTGCCTGCAATCTTAAGCATCAGGCGAAATGCCTTCTGTACCATGCGAAGACATTGATAATCTTCCGCCTGTTTATTGAATTTCCCGATCAGCCATTCGATGCCAAGTACCGGGATACCGAGGATCAGATATAGGAATAAAATAATCACGATGATTATAAATCTTATCATTTGAACAATCTCTCTTTCTTTTTATTGGTAATATCTGCCATATAAAATGGACAGTTCTTTTAATTCTTTTGCCAGAGCATCGGTTAGAGCACCGCTTTTAAATCTCCAGTTCCAGTTGCCGGAAGCTTTTCCGGGGAAATTCATGCGGGCATCGCTTCCAAGGTTCAAAACATCCTGAAGTGGGAAGATGGAATAGGACGCGATACTTGCCATGCAGGTTCTGATAAGTCCGAAGCTTAAGTTTTCAGGCTCTTTCGTGCATGTATAAGCAAGTACCTTGTTTCGACATTCCTCTCTTAAGGAAGAAAACCATCCGCGGGTTGTATCGTTGTCATGAGTTCCGGTGTAGCAGATGCAATTCGGAGACTTAAATCTGTGAGGAAGGAAATCGCCCTCACCGGTCGAATCAAAGGCGAACTGCAATACTTTCATACCGGGGAAATGAAAGTGCTCGCGCAAGGCATTGACTTCGTCGGTAATAACGCCCAGATCTTCGGCGATGATCAGAAGATCTTCTCCCAGCGCCTGTTTGACTGCGGTGAAAAGTTCCATTCCGGGAGCCTTGACCCAGTGCCCGTTGACGGCAGTTTCTTCTCCGTAAGGAACCGACCAGTAGGCTTCGAAGCCACGGAAATGATCAATGCGCAGCGTGTCCAGGATTTTCAGCTGATTCTGGATACGTTTGATCCACCAGGAGAATCCTTCTGCCTGATGAACCTCCCAGTTGTAGAGTGGGTTGCCCCAAAGCTGTCCGGTGCTGCTGAAATAGTCAGGAGGAACCCCTGCAATAAAAATGGGACGACCGTCTGTATCCAGAAGAAAATTGTCCTTGCCTGCCCATACATCCACAGAATCCACGCCCACATAAAAAGGCACGTCTCCCATAATTCGGATGCCGGCGTCATTGGCTGCTTTTTTTACTGCCATCCACTGACAGTAGAAGACATATTGAAGGAACATCTGGTACTGAACCTCTTCCTTCACATGAGCAGGAACCTCTGCGCCGGTCTCCGGCCAGCTTTTATCCTCAGCCTTCCACTCGTTCCAGCAGCGGTTTCCGTTTTCTTTTTTTAAGGCGCGGAACATTCCGTAGGTTTTTACCCAGGGCTGCTCCACAAACCTCTGATAATCCTCTGTTTCCTGAAAATTGCTGCAGGCTTCCCGGAGATAAGGCTCCTTCCATTCTCTCACCGCCTGATAGTCCACCTTTGCCGCATTTTTGCGAAAAGCCTCCGGCAAGACTTTCAGAAGTCCCTGCTTATACAGCTCTTCCAGACTGATATAAATTTCATCTCCCGCACAGGAGGAATAAGGCTGATACGGAGAGTTTCCATAGCCTGCAGGATTCAGAGGAAGAATCTGCCAGATCTTTACTCCTGAATGTTTCAGATTTTTAATAAACCGAAAGGTGTCGGCTCCCAGCTCTCCCACTCCTGTACTGGAGGGAAGAGCTGACACCGGCATCAAAATTCCTGATTCTCTCATAATATACCTCTTTATGACAGCTTCCAGATATCGCGATTGTACTCGGCAATGGTACGGTCCGCAGAAAAGTATCCGGCCTTTGCAATGTTTACCAGAGCCTTTCTTGACCATGCTGCCTCGTCCTCATAATCTGCCAGCATTTTTTCTTTTGTCTGAATATATTCTTTTACATCCAGAAGAGCCATAAACCAGTCTTTGGAGCGGATTTCCTTATACAGTCTTTCCAGATTTTCCATATCTCCGATAGCTTCCAGCTCTTCTCCCTTAATAAAATCAACCAGCTCACGGATCAGTTTATCTTCCTGATAAAGAGTCTCCGCACTGTAGGTCCCCTCCTCGTAAAGACGGATCACATCCTCAGAACGTTTTCCGAAAATATAAATATTCTCGTCTCCTACAAGCTGATGGATCTCCACATTAGCGCCGTCCTCTGTTCCCAGTGTCACTGCGCCGTTCAGCATGAATTTCATATTTCCGGTTCCGGAGGCTTCCTTGGAAGCAAGAGAAATCTGCTCGGAAATATCGCAGGCAGGAATCAGCTTTTCTGCCTTGGTTACATTGTAGTTTTCTACCATAACGATCTTCATGTATTTATTTACATCAGGATCCTTTTCGATCAGCTCCTGCAGGCACAGGATCAGATGAATAATATCCTTGGCAATGGTATACGCCGGAGCTGCCTTTGCTCCGAAGATCATGGTCAGCGGACGTTTCGGAAGATTGCCTTTTTTGATCTCCTTATATTTATAGATCGCATACAGAGCATTCATCTGCTGTCTCTTATACTCATGAAGACGCTTGATCTGGATATCAAAAACCGCGTCAGGATCAATCTCCACATTCTGAGTCATTTTCAGATAATCTCTCAGTTCTTCCTTGGAATGTTTCTTAATCTCACGGAGCTTTTTCAGCACTTTCTCATCATCCTTATATTCCAGAAGCTTTTCAAGCTTTGTGGCATCCTCAAGATATTCCTCGCCGATCAGCTCTTCTAGATAAGCCGCCAGATCATGGTTACAGTGCTTCAGCCATCTGCGGAAGGTGATTCCGTTTGTTTTATTGTTGAATTTTTCCGGATAAATATCGTAGAACGGTTTCAGCTCAGATTCCTTCAGGATCTCTGTGTGAAGGGCAGCCACACCGTTTACCGCATATCCGTAATGAATATCAATATGCGCCATATGCACACGGTCATCCTTATCTATAATAGCAACACGCTCATCACTGTAATCTTTTTTTACACGGGCATCCAGTTCACGGATCACAGGCATAAGATGAGGAACCACCTTTTCAAGATATGCAACCGGCCATTTTTCCAAAGCCTCTGCAAGGATGGTATGATTGGTATAAGCGCAGGTCTTTCTCACAACGTCAATGGCAGTATCCATATTAAAGCCTTTTTCCATAAGAAGACGGATCAGCTCCGGAATCACCATGGTGGGATGGGTATCGTTGATCTGAATTGCCACATGGTCGTAGAGTCTGTAGAGATCATAACCGTTGTCCTCAGCTTCTTTCAAGATCAGCTGCGCGGCATTGCTGACCATAAAATACTGCTGGTAAATACGAAGAAGCTGGCCTGCCTCATCACTGTCATCCGGATAAAGGAACAGTGTCAGGTTCTTTTTGATGTCGTTTTTGTCAAAACTGATGCCATCGCCGATGATACTTTCATCCACAGTATCTGTATCAAAAAGATGCAGACGGTTGCAGTTATTTTTATAGCCCGGAATGTCAATGTCATACATAACAGATGTCAGAGTAAAATCCTTAAAAGGAACCTGGAAAGTTGTTTCTGTTCTTGTAAGCCAGGAATCCTCTGTAATCCATGGATTCTTTTCTTCCTTCTGCTTATGGTCCACAAAAGTCTGACGAAACAGACCGTCATGATAATTTAATCCCACACCGTCTCCGTTCAATCCCAAAGTTGCTATAGAATCCAGGAAACACGCTGCCAGACGTCCAAGGCCGCCGTTTCCAAGAGAAGGCTCCTGTTCAATCTCTTCAATATCCGTAAGGTGATGGCCGTTCTTTTCCAGAACCTCTCTTGTCTCTTCAAACAGACCAAGATTGATCAGATTGTTGGAAAGAAGCTTTCCAATAAGGAATTCTGCTGAAATATAATACAGCTTTTTCTTTCCTTCATTCCGCTTCATATGTTTCATTTTATCTTTTGTGATCAGAAGAAGCGCTGTATAAATCTCCTGACTTGAAGCCTCTTTAATCGTTTTGTGGTATCTTTCCTGTAATACCTGCTCTAATAATTTCTCCATAACTGTCTCCTCTCTTCCACACTTTCTGTTTCAGAATTTTTCCAATACTTCATAAACTCTCAGGATCTCTCCCACGCTCCATGCCTGGGCAAAGCATCCCTTTGATCTTGTTGGGTTTTCGCCGTCATAGATTTCCGGAAGCTGTCCGATACAGCCCTCTCTCATGGCTGCTTCCATAACCTCAAGCTGCTCTCTCACGATTTCCTTTGCTTCCGGGCTGTACTGATTCACCTTCAGATATGCAAGATAATAAGCTCCCAGAGGGAACGTCCAAACGGTTCCCTGATGATAGGCCATGTCCCTGTCTTCCATTTTTCCCTGATAAAGTCCATGAAATTCCTGATCTTCCTGTTCCAGGGTACGAAGTCCATATGGGGTGTAAAGCTTTTCAAAAACAGTTTCCACTACCTGCTGTTCTTTTTCCGGGTCCAGCATGGTAAACGGAAGGGATACTGCCCAGATCTGATTGCATCGTATCTGAGCATCTGCCTTTGTTCCGGATACAAGATCTTTTAAACATTTTTTGTCATCCATCCAGAACTTATCCACAAAAGAAGCTTTTACCTTCTCTTTTAACTGTGTATAAACAGCCTTTTTGTCTGCTGTCTCTGCCAGTTCATCCATAATACACAACGAGTTATACCAGTAAGCATTGATTTCCACAGGCTTACCGTGGCGGGGGGTGGGAAGAATATCTCCTACCCGCACGTCCATCCAGGTTACCTGCCACAGCCCTTCCCCTGACTGGATCAGACCGTCCTCATCCATATGGATTCCATAGTCGGTTCCCTCCCGGTAAGCTTTTATGATCCGCTCCATCACCGGATACATTTCCTGTACAAAAACTCTGTCCCCGGCAGCCTGATAATAAAGATACACACAGTTGATAAACAAAAGCGCCGCATCCACCGTATTATAAAGGGGTTCGTTTCCGCCCTCCGGGAAAAGATTCGGCATCAGCCCTCTCCGTTCATGAACTGCAAAGGTTCTGAGAATCTCCTTTGCTGTTTCATACTGTCCTGTGGAAATGCACACGCCCGGAAGAGCGATCATGGTATCTCTTCCCCAGTCCTCAAAAAACGGATAGCCTGCAAGAATGGTGCTGTCTTCAGTAGATTCCCTTCTGGAAATAAACTGACTGGCGCTTTTTACCAGCTCTTTTGCCATTTCCCTGTGCAGCCCCGCCTTCGCCTCCAGGGCTTTCCTGTAAGTCTGCATCTCCAGAATGATCGCGTCTGCATCCTGATCTGCATTTTCCATAGAGTATACCAGCTTCAGAATCTTTTCCTCACCCGGCTGAACGCTTTTTGTAATCATATGTCCGGACTTTGCAAGACCGGTCTCCCTTCGTCCGTCACAGGCGTCATAGCTGTAAAAATAGTTTTCCCGTATTTCTTCTGTATCACTCAGTATTCCGTTTGTCCGGAAATAAAGTGTCATTCCATTGGAAATAACCGCGCTTTCCGTATACTGAAACTCCTGCTGCAGTTCCGGCTCACTGCCCTTTGCAGTAAACTGATAAAAAGGTACAATCTTCAGTTCAGCAGGTTTTCTGCTGCGGTTTCTGATACTGTAGCGTACTGCCACTGTATTTTCTCCCTGCTTCATGGCAATCTCCTTGCGGATCTCCACTCCCTGAACAAGGAATCTCCATATAGGCATATCGTCAAATACAAAAGAGGAAAGATAAGGACAGCCCTCCTCCTTATATCCGTCTGCAAACTCCTGGGAAGAAAGAACAATTTCCTCTTCACCCAGACACAGACTTTCCTTCAGACGATGTACCATATTGTATCTGTGATTGGGCGCCTGTACACAGGCCATCAGAAGAGCGTGATCGTTTCTTGCCACAGAGCCTGTCATGGTCATGGAAGAAAATCCTCCCAGACCGTTGGTAAGGAGATAACAGTTTTCCTGCCCTCTTTCCAGATTTTTCAGTTCCTGTTTTCCGTAAATCCACTTCATAGCCTTACCTCTGTCCCAGGATCAGCGCGCTTACCGGCGCAGCCTCTGCCTTCTGTGTAGTTTTCGGATCTTTCCAGAGGAAACTGTTTTCTCCATTCAGAAGAATTTCCCATTTTCCTTCCGGAAGGTCTCTTTTTACTGTTTCTTCTGTTCTGTTATAAATGATTAGAAGCTTTTTCCATGGGGAAGTCTTTGCTTCATCCCGGTTATCCACCAGAAATCCCACAGCTCCCTCTTCTTTCCACTGCCCGGAAATTCTTTCCCACGCCTCTTCCGATTTATCACAGAGTCCGGGAAGCTGTTTCCGAAGAGCGATCAATCCCTGATAATATTGTCTTAACTCCTGATATTCATAAGCCCGCTCCCAGTCCAGCCGGTTCAGCTCTACAGAAGCGTTATAGGTATTTTCCTCCCCATTCTTGGTTCTGGCAAATTCCTCGCCGGAAAGGAAAAAAAGATTTCCCTGACAGGTCATATAAATAGCCGCTGCCAGACGGTTTACTCTCTCCCTTTCTTTTTCATCAGGAATCGTTTTCCCCAGTTTATCCCACAGTGTCCAGTTATCATGGGCAGACACATAGGTAATGATCTGACTTGGAGCCTTTACCTTATCTTTTCCGCACCAGGCAGTTACACTGTCCAGGATTTTATCCTCGATTCCGTCTGCACCGTTGACAAAGCCCGGTGTTTCCGCCTCAAACACATGCCCCTTAATGGCGTCTCTTGTATCATCGCAGAACATACCTACATTTTTATCAAGAAGCTGTATATTGCTTTTCAGAGCCGGAGCCGCGCCGTCCTCCATAGCTGTCGCATCAGCCGCCCAGGGTTCGCCGTAGATCAGGATTTCTCCTTTTCCATAAATATTGTCAAGCTCTGCACGAATGCGGTTCATAAGCTCCACGTCAAGAAGTCCCATAAGGTCGAAACGGAATCCGTCAATATGATATTCCCTTACCCAGTAAAGCACCGAATCCAGAATATATCTGGCGCACATAGGACGCTCGCTTGCCACATCGTTTCCACAGGCAGAGCCATTGGAAATCTCTCCGTTTTTGTCTGTGCGGAAATAATACCAGGGCACTGTACGATTCAGGTTATTATCCAGTGAATACATATGATTGTAAACCACATCCATAATCACACGAAAACCATTTCTGTGAAGGGCCTGGATCATTTCCTTAAATTCCCGGATGCGCACTTCCCCGTGCTCCGGGTCTGTGGAATAGGACCCCTCCGGCACATTGTAATTCACCGGATCATAGCCCCAGTTAAAATCTGTTTCACTTTTTTCATCTACCGAGCCGTAATCGTATGCAGGCATGATCTGCACATGGGTAACCCCAAGCTCTTTCAGATAATCAAGTCCGGTAGGATGCACACCGTTTCCGTGAAGTGTGGTATGCTCTTCGGTAAAGGCTCTGTATTTTCCACGGTTTTCCTTTTTAAAACCACCGGAAGCATCCCAGGAAAACTCCTTTACATGAAGCTCATAGATCACATTTTCAGGGGACGGCTCCGGTCGTTTATCCTCATCCCAGTCCTGTGGATCTGTTTTCTTCAGATCGCAGACCATGCTGCGGATCCCGTTTACCCCACATGCCCTTGCATAAGGATCTCCGGTAACTGTTTTTTCGCCGTCAAATGTGAGTTCATAATCATAGTAAACTCCGTGGAGGCTTTCCCCGGTGCGGTATGCCCAGACACCTTTTTCTTCTTTTTCCATGGAAACGACCTGATGACAGGAAGCTTTTTCCCCGTCTTTATAAAAACGAAGCTTCACGTCCTCCGCCAGAGGGCTCCACAGAAGGAAGGAGGTCCCTTCCTCTGTGCAGACAGCCCCCAGGTCACTGCCCTCATACAAATATTTTTTCTGAAATTCTGAAGAATGATATAGTCTCTTTAATTCCTGTCTCGTCCTCATAATTCTCCTTTTTCATTAACCCTTAACTGCGCCGGATACTCCATCTACATAATATTTCTGCATACACAGGAAAAGAATCGCAATCGGTATGGAAATCAGAACATCCCCTGCCGCAAAGCTTGTATACCTTTTTCCAGCATTTTCCACAATCCAATGGCAATGGTGTACTGGTCAGAGTTTGCCCGACAGATTACCTTTGCAAAAATAAAATCCAGCCACGGTGCCATAAACGCCGTAAGTACTGTATAAACAATGATCGGCTTACTTAACGGCAAAGTTACTTTTGTAAATACCTGCCACTTGGTACAGCCGTCCAGAATTGCCGCCTCATCCACAGCATAGGGAATGGTGTCAAAAAATCCCTTGGCAATCTGGAAGCCCAGTCCTGCGCCGCCCGAATAACAGAGGATCAACGCCACTCTGATAAGATTTCCTTCTGTCAGTCCTGCTGCCTTGAGAATAAAGTACACTGCAACCATAGACATAAATCCCGGGAAAAGTCCCAGTATCATTGCCATATTCATGTATGGCTTTCTCAGCTTAAACTTCAGTCTTGACAGACAGTAGGAAACTGCCAGTGTATAAAAGGTAGCGATCAGGCAGGAAAAAATCGCAATGATCAGGGTATTCATGAACATCTTCGGGAAGTTCAGAATCGATGTATCAGTAAACAGTTTAATATAATTATCCAGCGTATAAGACTGGGGCAGGAAAGTAGAAACATAAGATCCCTTTTCTGCACGAAAGCTTGTGAGCACAACCCAGATAATAGGGAATACCCAGATAAAAGCCAGAATCGCCAGACTCACATGAACAATGGTATTGTTTACAAAACGCTTTGTTTTTGCTGACTTGAATTTTGGTGCTGCCATCTTTAAATTCCTCCTTCTTTATAGGACTTGCTGTTGCGGTAAGTAAGCAGCGCTCCCACCGCCAGAATGATAAAGGTCAGAATTCCGATTACCGCTCCGATATTGTAGTACTGTTTGTCAATGGTCAGCTTATAGAGCCAGGTAACAAGCAGGTCTGTTTTTCCGGCAGTGGACGCCAGATCCGTAACCGGATCTCCTCCTGAAAGAAGATAAATGATATTAAAGTTGTTTACGTTTCCAGTAAAGGTCACGATCAGATACGGAGTTGTCACATACAGCATATAAGGCAGGGTGATCTTGAAAAATCTCTGAACAGCATTTGCCCCGTCCACCTTTGCCGCCTCATAAAGCTCTTCCGGAATATTCTGAAGAACTCCGGTAAGCTGAAGCAATGTATAGGGAACGCCAACCCAGATGTTAATGACAATGACCGTCACTCTTGCCCAGGTAGGATCTGTAAAAAACGGAAGGCTTGCATCTGCTCCGATCCATCCCAGGTTTCTGAGAAGAACGTTAACCGCACCGTTTGGCTGAAGCATGGTACGCATGATCAGAAGAGATACGAACATCGGCACCGCGCAGGAAAGCACAAAGCAAAATCTCCAGAATCCCTTAGCTTTTGTATCCTTACGATTGATCACCATAGCAAGGATCATGCCGAAAATATAGTTACTGAAAGTTGCAAAAAACGCCCACACCAGGGTCCAGCCAAGGACTGACCAGAAAGTACTTCCCAGAATACTGTTGGAATCAAACAGCGCCTTGAAGTTTTCCAGCCCTACCCAGTCAAAAAGCATCAGATGGTTCCCGATCTTACTGTAATTGGTAAATGCCATGCAGATCATAAAGATCAGAGGCAGGATGGTAAAGATCATGATCGCAGTCATTGGCGGAGTCATTAAAAGTCTGTGCAGGTTTTCGTGAAGCAGAGACTTCACATCCTCTGCAAAGCTGTTTACATGCTGGCCGCTTTTGTCCAGACATTCTGCCTTATAGGCGCTTTTTAAGGTTCCTCTCCATACCCATATCATAAGGAGTGTAAGAAGAACCGTTGCTACGCCGTACAACAGAATCAGTACAGACTGATCGCCCTGTGTATAAACATAAACCTGATTCGCCTCATCCCAGATCTCTTTCTGGGGAACGCTTCCCAGGGAACCCAGCATACTTAAAAATCCAATGCCGTTTACCAGCATAAATACCAGGTATGCGGCTTCAACAGCCAGATACAGAAGTCCTTTTATTTTCTGCTTGTGGACAAAATTTCCAAATCCCATCAGCACCATGGAAAGCTTTGTTTCAATCCCGCCCTTTTTTATGGCGTTCATACAGGTATATGGTGTGGAAAATTCGTCTTTTGTTTTCTTTAATTTCAACATTTTCCTATCCCCTTCTCTTAAATACCGTCACTGTTCATTGCCTCGTTCATATCCTCAGTCTGCGCTGCAGAATTATCATGAGTGACGCTTCCGTTTCGGATTCCCTTACCCATGTTCTCAACAGGAACCCAGCAGTTGTTCATTTTAGCCACAAACGGCTGAAGAATAGAGGTCCTGTTAAAGGTATCGTTCTGTGCAGATACCAGAGGGTCGTTAGCGATCTCTTCCTCTTCCAGAAGCTCTGTATTACATGGAATTACATTTCTCAGCTCATAATGTGATCTCTGAGCATCAGCAGATCCCAGATAAACTGCCAGCTCTACAGCAGCTACCATATTTTTGCTGTAAGGATTTACGCCAATGGCTTTTGAGCCTGCGTAGGATGTCATCTGCTTCTCTTCTCCGTTTAAGGTAAAGGTAGGAAGAGCTGCAGCTCCCATGTTATCTCCAAGGGCTTCCTTTACAGCATTGGCATCCCAGGAACCGGAAAAGATCGCATTGATGCTTCCGTCACGAAGCCCTGCAAG
>ENA-OPRR01002332-OPRR01002332.1-human-gut-metagenome-genome-assembly--contig:-NODE-2332-length-12759-cov-2.631770_pt1 | contig 12759 bp, 13 predicted proteins | sample MGYA00241796_ERZ501883 | MGnify/ENA primary metagenome ERZ501883 (study PRJEB25962, sample SAMEA2042406) | human gut metagenome | biome: human gut; feature: human-associated habitat; material: faeces...
TTCGTGCATATAGCGATTAAGTGCTACCTGTACCACGGCAACCTGACCATCAAAGCTCTGGTTCCCCGCCTCGCTGTAGGCCATACACGCCAGCAGCTCTTTTTCGGCGTCCGTGGGCGACAGTTCTGCATATGGGTTAGGGTCTGCCTCGGGTTCTGCCGGTTCTTCCTCAATAGGAATAGGCGTAGGTGTGGGCGATACTTGAAGCGGCGCAGAGTAAACACAAAGTTCCGTTTCGATGGGGACTTGTGGTGTTTCCTCCTCTTTGTTCGGGACGAACGACATCGCACTCAGAGATCCGCAGACTACCAAGAAACACAGCGTCGCCCTGAGAACTTTCTTGAACCATTTCGATTTCGTCTCGTACATTGAAAATGCCTCCTAAATTACATAGTCGTAGTTGTACAAATACAGATACCCACGCCGCTCGCCCCATCCATTCATAGGAACATAAATGGTGTCATAGCGTTGAAGCGGTTTGCGATCGTAGAGTTCTGAGTAAATTGTCCACCGATTTGTTTTCCCCGTGCCAATCGACCGCACCTGCAAGGCATAAGCCCAAATCTCTTTGGTTTTCTTGCTCCGCAAGGGGTAGATATCCAGAATAACCAGCTTTCGCTGATCTTCTTTTTTATTGGTGGTCAGGTCAATATAGCCCAGGTTTTCCAACTGAATCTGCATTTTGCTTTTCAGGTCGAAATCCTGAATGTGCATATCCTTGACCATCACTTCCAAATGCCGAAGTAATCCGGGCAAATCGGTGAAGGTATAGCTTTTAGCTGGCTGGCCGCTTTTGGACTTATCAGTTGCATACTGGGCGATTATGGGTTCCAAATCAGCCGTTACCTTGTCCTTGGAGATCTTCTTCATCGTTCCGTTCTTGAAAAAAGAGAAGAAGTCCACCATACGCAACAACTCTTTGGAATTACCATACTCGGCAAAATAGTCGATCTTCACCAAGATATCCCGCTGCCGTGTATCCAAGTGTGTTTTCTCGTCCAGCTGCATAAGCAAGTCCATAAAAGATTTAGGCTTACCGGCCTTTGCCAGCTCGTAAAGTTCGTTGGCAACATCGGCATTCATGTACTTTACAGAAGAAATACCCTTGGCGATAACCTTCTCTTCGGTATTCAGCAAATATTTATCCTTGGAAAGGCCAAAACGCGGCGGGACAATCCTGATACCGTAAAGCGTTGCCAACTCGTTCCCGTTCTTCACATCCTCCTCGCCGTTGGCATTATTAAGGTAGGCTGTGATGAACTCATACGGATGGTAGTACCGCAGATAAGCGCACAGGTAGCCAATCATGCAATACCCGACTGAATGGTTGTAGCCAAACATATAGCTGGAAGCATCCTGGATGATCTGCAAGAACTCCTTTGCTTCCTGCTCTGCAACTTCACGAGGTTGCGGTGACTTTTCACAATACCCCTCAAGAATTTGCGGGAGAGCTTTTTTCAACCGCTCTTCGTCTTTTCGTCCGATAGCGCGGCGGGTGTTATCTGCATCTGACCCGGAGAAGCCGCAGATTTGCTGTAGGAACTTGATAACGTCCTCTTGGTAAATAAGATAGCCGTTATTATCTGCCAAAAGTTCGTCGATGATGGGAGAGGGGTTCTTGTGAGGCTTATGCTGCATAAGGTCGTCACGGTACGACGCGCCCGAAGGACGAAGCGCCGCTGTAACAAGGCTCATGTCGAAAATGCTGTGCGGCTCGTACTGCCTAAGCATCTGGAACGCGAACTCTCCTTCAAACTGGAAAATACCAATGGGAGATCTCAGCATGTCCTTCCAGACAGCCTCATCATTCCAGTTGATTTCGTGAGACTTCGGGTAAGGTTTACCCAGCAGCTCATAAGCATCTTTGATAATCTCAATGTTTTTCAGCCCGAGAATGTCATACTTGACCAAGCTGACCTCATGCACGCACTCCATGTCAATCTGCAGGATTTCCTTCCCGTCAGAGATGAACGTACCGTAGTTGTCTCGAAGGGTAATAGGACTTGCCACAATACCGGCAGGGTGCATAGACTGAGAGATCGCCACGTCAAGAAGCCCGTCATAGTAGTAGAATACTTCGGGGTACTTTTCCCGAGCTGCTGCCTCGTCTGCCTCAAACTCCTTTTTGATATTGGCACTCGTCTTACCAGCCCAGGGGTTCTTAGCAAAGATCCTTTCGTTTTCTTCTTTGAGTTTTGTGTACTCTTTGGAAAACTGCTTGATCAGCTCGGCGCGGGGGATGTCCTTCATGCGGCTGGGCAAAAGAAGATTGCCGGCCTCATCAAAGAAATACAGGTTAAAGCTGTCTCGTGCATCTCCAAAAACGATCTTCACGTTCTCATCTTTGAGCTGTGCCATCACTCTACGGAACTCTTTCTCGTCCCGTTGATGTTCACGATTCCAACGCAGTGCCAAAGCACGGCAGATTTCGTCAATACAGCCTTTGGATTTGATAGTGCCGATTGCCAGAATAAATGCGGTCTTTTCCTGACCAAAACGGTTGATGATGTAGTCATAAACCAGATCGCGCTGGGAGGGGGACACGTCGATATCAATATCGCCAATCTCCTTACGATCTTCGTTACAGAAGCGGCTGAACACTGTATGCCATGTCTCAGGATTGAGGTCTGTTGTATTGGTGACATAAGCTACACGAGATCCACCACAGGAACCACGATTGAAACCAATGGGGATACCATGAGATTTACACCATGTTACCAATTCGCTCATGAAAAGCATGAAGCCGGACATCTCAATTTTGTCAAAGACCCGGCATTCCTCAGCAATGGCCGCTTTGAACGGCTCGACCTGGAGTGATAGCACCCTCTTTGATTTTCGCTTGCAGGTTATCATCAAGAACTTGATGAAGCACCTCTCGATCGCGTTCACCATAGAGAATGGGATACTTGAACGAGATATCCAGCGCAAACGGCTCTACAGAGTCGGCCATACGGTTGGTGTTCTCAATGGCCTCCAAATACATCGCTTCCGGCAAGGCGTCCTGCGTTGCGAACATTGCTACTAACTCGTCATAGGATTTATAGGTAAGGTCAAACGTATCTTCGTCGGCAAACTCGATGTGTTTACTCAACTGCAAGATCGTTCGGCATTCAGCCTTGTATTTGTTGAGGCTATGAGTATCGGTACCTGCAATGAGCGGGATGCCATATTTCTGAGACATTTCCGCCAAGTGGCGATTGTAGGCAACCTGCTCCGGGTAGTCATGCGCTTGGATTTCCAGATAGTCGTAATGCTTCAGCAGCCGCTCATACATAGGATGAGTAATGCTTATGCGATTCAATGGGGAAGCAAGACAGGCACTAATCTTAATGACGTTACTGGAAATACCAAGAAACTCATCAAACGTGATACGGGGTTTGTAGTAAAAGTGGTCGTCCTGGCTTGATCGGCTGATTAGCTCGTTCATCTCCTGAAGACCAGCGTAGTTCTTGGCAATCAAGATGGTGTGGTAGTTATCGCGTACCTTGTTCTGCTCTCCGGTGCGTGGATCGGTAAGCAATAGCTTTTCAGTCAAATAGACTTCACAGCCATGCAGATACTTCAATCCGGCCTTATCACAAGCCATCTTTTTGGCGACCCACTGATAGATGTTGCCATGCTCCGTAAAAGCAATGGCAGTCTGCCCCAGCTCGACAGCTTTAGCGATATAGTCTTCAAACTTCGTCGCACTGTCTAACAGCGACAGTTCAGTATGGACATGGTATGCTGTATAGTTACCGCTCAATAAGATCACCTCCGATTGTGCCACGGCCCGTCAAAGGTATCGTCAACGCAAAAGTTTTTCAGACAATCCTCACATACAAGGTGAGAACACGCCCTACGAACTCGGCCTGTCTTATACATAGTGCCATTGGCAACCTTTGTCTCTTCTTCTGTAAACCAAACAGGGATAAGGCTACCGCCACAGTCACATACTCCGAAATCCACCATAGTTAGCCCTCTCTGTCGTTCACCGCTCCAAATGCTTCATCTTCGGAGGCACGCTCTTCAGCAAGCAGCTGAGGAGGGAGAGGCAAAGGCTCTTTGTACTCCTTCTTGTCCCAAGAGAAACGACGGTCGTACTCGTTCATATCGCCGAAGAAACGGCGGGAAGCGGGATCGTAATAGAGGCCAACGTCGATATTCTGCCGGCCAAACATACGGTCTTTGACGATAGTTACGATCACATCGTATTTGAGCAACTGGCGGCGCTTCTCAGAATATTTTGCAGCGTTCTCACGCTCCGCATCCGTCACTCGCCGCAGGCCAATAGTCCGATGTGCCAGGTTCACGATGTTGCTGGTTCCAGCGATATCATAGATCCCTACATTGGTTCCGGCGTCCATCTTTCGAGGGTGGCAAACAAGAATTACAGCCACTTGATATTTCTTAGCAAACTCAATGAGCTTCTTAATCGTATCTGTCTGAGAGCGCAGCTCTTCTTCGCTGGTTTCAGTGTCAATACACATGAAGTTATCGAGGATCAGGCAACGGGCACCGTGTTTTCGCACGGTATCCGTCATAGAGGCGATGAGCTTATCCAGTGTGTTGTCGTAGTCGTCACGATAGATATGCCAACGCCCTTTATAGGTCTTGTTGATCTCGGCAAGCGTCGTCGTGGAAATCTTCTTGTAAGGATTGCCCCGACGAGAGATAGCATCTGTGATATTGCGGGGGCCGGCGAAAATATAGTTGAACCAAGACTTTTCTACACCGTTGGGAAGTTCTCCACTGAAAAGCCATGTACCGATGTCATTATCAAGAGAGTTACACGCGAGCTGAGTAAGAAGACTGCTCTTACCAGATCCGGGTTGACCACTCACGATAGTAAGCGTTCCAAAAAAGAGCCGCATCAGCTCATCATCAATGGCTTTCAGCCCGGTAGTCACACCGTCAACATCCTCATACTCGGTCGGTTCAACATCGGAAAGATCAACTACGGAGGGAACAGGAGAGTCCTTAGCGTCCAAAATCAGCTCTAACACCTTGTCTTTACCGCAGACGTAAAGGATCTCATTCAGGTCTTTTGTTACCCGTCCAGTATTTCCAATGGGGATTGCCGGGATATCTACAACCTTTGTTCGCCAGCTACCCAGCCGAGGAACGCACTCTTTCTGCATCTTCACGCCGGCGTCATCGTTATCGGCGCAAATGATAATGCTGTCAAACTGATCGAGCCATTCCAGGTTTTCGTCGATCCAGTGGAGGTTTGAACTGCCCAGAGGAACAGAAACAGCATTTTTGAATCCTGCCTCAATCGCGCTAAGGCAATCCGGCTCGCCCTCACAAATCAGAAGGGGAGAATTAACGTTGATACGGTTCATGTTGAACAGCAACGGAGCCGTATCAGAGTTTTGCTGGCACCAGCACTTTGCTTGACCATGCTGGACTTTATGCGACGGTTTGTATTTCACCATCGTCAACACGTCGTTTGTGTCGTAGTAGTTGAATACTGCGTTTCCCTCGGAGTCCTGCCGCACATCGAGAGCATCCAGCGTCTCACGACTGATCTTACGTTGCTCGAAATATGCGTACACTTTGGACTTGTCAGTGCAGGGAACCTCATGGGGATACCTATAATGCCGTTTGGTTTTCACACCCAGCTCTCCGAAAGAGTAGGGCATTTCAGCAAGCTCGAAAAGTTTCCTGCAGGCTTCGGCATAAGTTGCGCCTTTATACATGAAAACGTCCAGAATGTCGTAGCTACGGCCACAACTACCGAAACAACGAAAGTTGAATGCTTTCTTGTTGTAAATGAAGGAAGCGTGATCCTCCTGATGGAAGGGGCAGCAACACTTCATGTTTTTCTCATCGAAATCGGTAATCCCCAGCTCTTCGACGATGATTTGAGCGTTACGGTCTCCGAGCTTTTCTTTGGCCTGCAAAATTGCTTCTCTATCAATCTGCACGGGTAAAATCACCTCAGTTCTTCGGTAAGCCCGCCCACTTCATGTGGACGGGTCTTATCCGAATGAAATCCGTCTTTCATTTGCCGTTCAAGATGCGGATAGCACTCTCGGCCTCCTCAACACCGAGTCCCCGGCGCATTACCGTCTGAACCCAGTGATCTTTGTTCGGCTCGATATCTGTCCGGTCGTCCAGAATTACGAAGTCTCCGACCTCGCTATGTTCTTTTAACCAGCAGTCAATTTCCATACCTCTGTGACAGGATGGCAACTCTGGCGTAAAGCCATAAAGACGAATCCCGCATTTCAACAGCTCTGCTTCCAGCTCCAGATAGTCTCCGTTGTATCTCGGGTCGTCTCGGTCGTATCTCCAATCACTGGAAAGAACGACCTTAGCTCCTGTCATGTTAATGATGTGCTTCAGGTTCTTCATTTGCCTATTGCCAACAAACGTATAGCCGCCTTTGGTTTTGCGGGCTGTACGATCACTGTTGAGTACACCATCAACGTCGAGGAAAATTACCTTGATCTTTTCCATCACTCATATTCCTCCGTGACATATTGGCTGGAATGCTCGCAATGCTCGCGCACAGAACACAGGTAGTCACAAAAGAAACGGTCAGGTTTGGCAGGGAAACTCCTTGCCTTATAGATGTCGTCAATGGAACGCAGGAACCAGTCTATGTCCTCCTGAGCAGTTACGATGTTGAATGGCTCTCTGTCCAAGATACCTTCACGGAACTTGTTGAACCAAAGTTCATACGGCCACTCACCGTAGACCTCTTTGACCCGTACTGCATACAAGTTCAGTTGGCGGAGATATTTGCGGCGTTCCTCTCTGGATTTCCATTTGCCCCGGCTTTTGTGATCGCAAACAATCAGCCCAGACCTATTACGAAGCACCAGGTCTATAATACCTACCACTGGTCTGCCGCCCAGTGTAGAGGTATACCGATCTTCGACCGCAAGCACTTTTTCTTCGTCTCCCAGTTGTCCACCGAAATTATCGAAGTATTCCATACCGCGCTCATAGTAGCTATCTTCCAGTCGGGGAAATGGAAACCGTTCTGTAACTGCTCTTGCGTATTCCTTCTCATAGAGGCCGGATAAATCCCACAGCTCGACCTGCTGACGAAAATATCGCTCTAAAAGCGAGTGCGCCAGTGAACCCCATTGAGCAAAAGCGTTGTCCACGCGATCCATGCACTGGAGGTAAGTAAGGTCAAACATACGCGGGCACTGATCAAAACTGCTAACGCGGGAGTATGACCAGTCCATAGCGTCCAGGAGAAAAGAATTATCCATCAGAAGGGCAGCTCTCCATCTTCCTCACCGATATCTGCGAAGTCGCTGTTCTGAGAAGGAGCGGTAGCATATCCGGTGGTGGAGGCAGAGGCGTTGTCAGAAGTCTCGCTGTCCTTCTTGGAATCACCGAAATAGACGTTCTCGGCAATGATGTCTACGGCAGAACGCTTGTTACCGTCCTTATCGGTGTAGTTGCGCTTCTGCAGCCGACCGACAACAACGATCATGCGCCCCTTGCCAAAATACTTGCCAACGAAATCCGCCGTAGAGCGCCACGCAGTCACATCGAAGAAGTCCGTCTCGCGCTCATTGTTCTGCTTGTTCACGATGTCGCGGTCACAGGCGATAGAAAAGCTGCACACGGAGATGTCGTTATTTACCTTCTTGATCTCAGGGTCGCGGGTAAGGCGACCCATGATGATTACTTTATTAAGCATTGTGCTTTACCTCCAGTTTCTTGATCTGCTCGACGACTTTCTGAGCCGTTGCGATATCCTTGATAGCGTTGGGGTTCTTCACACCGGCAACGCTCTCGATGGCCTTATAGATGGTATCCTTGGATACACCGGATTCCAGCTTCCCGGCAACAACGCTCAGGATCTCCTGTTTCACATCGTCCAGGTCGTCTTCCTTCTTCTTACGGGCGGCGCTGGACAGCTCCTCGCCCGTCCAAAGAGACAGACCCAGGCCGTGCAGAGCAGCACACTTGACCAAGCAGCGCTTGATAGACTTCTCTGCGTCGGCAGAGGTGATCGTGTCGATGGGGATAGACTTGTTACGGAAGTCCATAACAGCCAGAGACTCCGTTTCAGTCTGGTCGTTGATGGTGATAGATACCTCCACCCAGGCGGTCTTTCCGTCCGTATGGTAGATACAGCCGTCAGCAGCCTTGTTGATGGTAAACTTGGCGCTGGGGAAGAGAGATTTCACGATCATCCATGCCTTAGACCAGGGTAGATAGATGATCTTGTCTTTCTTCTTGAGGTGTTCCGTGATGTCGTACTCGTTCAGAATTTGAAAAACGCTTTTTTCCATGTTAGCCTCCGTTGATTTACTTTGTTGCTAAACCCTCGACAAGATAGGTAGCCTCCATATCAGCCAAATGCGTCATGACCGCGAGCGGGCAAATCTCAAAAGCGTTACCTGCACCGTAGTCCCCGCCTTTAACCGCACAGTCCCATGCTCCCATATGCCAGCGGATTGCAAAGATTTCGTCACGTGTGAGTTTGATGAAGCTCTGCAGGATGATGACAGATTTCTCGCCATGACCAAGCGGGAGACGATCTTCCGTTTTGTAGAACGGCTCCTTATGCCATGCACCCGTAACATCATCCTTGACGTTCCGAGAGCTGACGGTGTAGTAGTTCACCTTCGTCAGGTCGTGGAACAACGCAGTGACCGCCACCGTCTCCGGTGAGATCTCCAGTTCAGGATAGCGAGCCACAAACCCAGAGAGCTTGTCATACACATTGAGGCTATGCTCCAGCAGCCCACCAGTATAGTTGCCGTGGAAGCGCGTGCTTGCCGGCGCAGTGTAGAAGTCAGAACGTTCCAACCACGCCATCAGGTCTTCCATACCCGGACGATTGATAGTAGCGCAAATTTCAACGAACCGTTTTTTCAGATCGTCCAAATTTGCGCTTTCTACATTCACTGTATCCATATTGATCACTCCTTTATGCCTGCCGAGAGGGGCTGTAACCCCTCTCGGTGTTAAAATAACATTAGGGCGCTGCGGTACTGGTACCAGGGATGCTCACAATGGCGTTATCAGTTCCAGAAACAGTAGGCAATTTCCCGTCCCACTTTTCAATCCACATCTGCTGGATGTACGCATCCGGCATATTTTGGAGAGCTTCACGAATAATTCGCATAGCCTCAGCTTCTCCATTTGCCTGTGCGATTGCAGCCTCAGCGTTGATAGCTGCGACTTCTTTTGCCTGTTCTGCCTTTACGATAGCAGACTTTTTCTCCTGTTCAGCACGCAAAGCATCTTGTTCGGCAGTCATCTTTGCTTCAACAGATGCTTCAAACGCATCTGAGAAATCAATATTATTAACCACAGCAGCGGTGAACTGAATATGATACAAGTCTTCCAGATCGCGTAAACTATCCAAAACTTCAGATGAAAGTGTAGAGCGCCGTTCCAACAACGGCATAGCACTGAACTCAGCGAAAACACTCTTTACCTTTTCTTCGACTACACCAGCAATCTTCGTTTCCAAGATCTCATAAGTACCATATTCCTTAGCAACCGTCATTACCTCACCAGGGCGAAGTTTATACTGGTATTCGACTGATGCGCTAACCGGTTGCGCATCTTTGGTATATGATGAGAAATCAGCAGACCGAACGTGAACACGCAAATCGTATTTTTCAACAGAATCACTGATGGGATTGATAATATTGAATCCAGCATCGATCTCTCGGTTAATCTGTCCCCATGTACGGACAACGCCAATCTCAGTCGAGTCGATGATACGGATGCCGGAAATCAGCATGATCACAACCAAAATCGCCGCTACAGGAATGGAAATCATCCAGCGCAGGCGTTTGAAAAATGCGCCCCTATCCCTCGTATAAGAGTTTTCACTTTTAGCGCACGAACGCCCCAGAATAGTGAGGACGCTAAAACTACCAATAATGATAGCCAGCCCTAAAACTAAAAGAACAATCATTTTGAATTTCACCTCGTATAATTTAGTTATATATCATCTTCACCCAGCGACTTCATCATAAAACATTCGTCGCAGAAACGATCCCCAGTTGGTTCGATTTCAACGAAGTCACCAGTAATCGGTTTTTCGCAGCCATCGCAAAGGATAGTGCGGGTATAAGCTCCGCCACAGTAAGGACAACCGCTGAAATCCTCATAGGGCGGAGAGTCTAACCCATGGCGTTCTTCCCATCGCTTCGGCTCGTCAAAGGGTTTGCCGCAGTCCAGACAAGTGTATTCGCCATACATCAGCGCTTCACCTTCCAGACTGCCGTATTACACCCAGACTTGCCAGGACGCCTACCAACAATCACAACCTTGCCCTCGGCTTTCATCTCTGTCAGACGAGGCCGTGTGAAGTTCGGACTGTTGGTGGGGATTTTGCCTTCAGAGACCAGCTTCTCGCCAATCTCGTCAGCAGTCATACCGCCAGGATCACCGCTGGTCAGAACATCCAGAATCATAGCCTTACGATTGGGACGCTTCGGCTCGGTCTGGTCATATGCTTCACGGCGGTTTCTCAACGCAATGCTCATAGTCATCACCCCTTTCAGCTTTGATGGGATTACGCCACCACCGACTCACGCCATTCCTTCATGCTGTGGCAAACTTCACTTCTGGCGTATTCCGGCAGATTTGCCGCAGTAATAAGGCCGGCGAGATCGGGGCACACAGCATTTCCACACTTCTCCATCTGCTCGGTCGTGGTCATCTTCTGGCCGTTGAAATCGACATCGAACACATAGTCAGGGGCAAACCCCATAGCTCGATATGCTTCCTTGGCTTTTAGCATTCGCAGGCCAATGTCGATGATGTAGTACCATTCCCCGTTGATGTTTTTCAGCAGCACTTCGTTGTCCGCGAGAGAGTATCCTGCCCAGCGGTTCAGCATCTCTCTGATCTGCGGCCAGTTCCCGACATTAGAGCCGGAAGAATACTTGACTACGCGAGTCTGAATGACTGCAAACTCTCCCGCAGAAGCAGTGATCGTCTGAAGAGGATCGGACGGGTGCTGGCCGATGTTGTCACCTTTGAACTTACAAACGTGAGCCAAAACCAAACCCTCACGATCGCGGGCCGTCACGGTATGCAGAGGTTCATGAATGTCCTGGCCGTGGTCGTCATTGCCGTAATACTTGGTAAGGATAGGGCACACAACGCCGTAGCGGTTGGAGGCATCCAGTGTCATGATCGGCTCGTCTACGCCCTGGCCGCGAACCTTCTCTGACTGCTCTGTATGATACTGAGCCAGATATGGCGTAACAATCATCTGCCCACCACCTCCACCGGTACGAACGGTATTCAGCGGATCGTTAGCGGCAGCACCAGTCGCGTTGGAGGTATTGGTGCAGGTATACGGAGCGATAACCGGCTCGACGATACCATATCCGTGTTTTGCAGTAATCGTCGGCATCGGGTCTTGCAGACTCTGACCACGGAAACCGTCTCCGCTGTGGTTCACCTGAACAATGTACGGTTCTGTTGATTTCAGGACGAATTTATCTAACCCTCGGGTAATCCGCCTCAACGTATTTTCCCGTAGTGGGCGGACTGCCCGGACGCCGTACTGCTCCTTGATTTCTTCTTTGGTAGCAAAAATGCTTGGAGCAGGGATGCTGAAATCCAAAATGTCAGCGGCGGGTGCCCAGGGTTCCAGCTCTCCGTTCAACACCGCAGCAGAGTCCCGCTTACCATGGGTTTGCTTCGGCCATACGATCGGTTTGCCGTCACAACGGAAGATACCGAAAAACCGTGTGCGTGTGGTATGAACGCCAAAGTCAGCCGCGCACAACTCATTCCATTCCATGTCGTATCCCAGGCCGGCAATCAGCGGCTTGGCTTCTTCGCCCTTGGGATCAATATGCAGGAACTCGCAGCACTCCAGAAGCGCTGGATGATTGGGTTCAATGCCAGTAGTCAGGATCTTAACGAATCCTTCAAACGTCTCGCCGGCTCGGTCAGGATCAGGATACTTCTTACCGTTGCGTTCGATCAGCGGCCCCCAAGTTCTGATCTCAGGTACATTCTCCATGACCATGACACGCGGTCTGACACTCAGCGCCCATTTGACCAGCACCCATGACAGGCCACGAATCTCCTTCTTGACTGGGGTACCGCCTCTGGCACGGGAAAAATGCGTGCAGTCCGGCGAAAACCAGGCAAAACCCATAGGATATCCGCCGCAGAAGCTCTTAGGATCGACCGCAAATACGTCCTCCTTATAGTGCTCCGTAAACGGATGGTTGGTCTGGTGCATACGAATTGCAGCCAGATCATGATTTACAGCACCGACCACAGGAATGTTTGTGTACCTCACAATTCCATCGGTGCTCCCGCCGCCTCCACAAAAGAAACGCCATGATAACTGTCATTTGGTTTGGCAATGGCGGAAAACTTATCCGATGCCGTCCAGTCAAAATTACCGGAATCTACAATGATCCCTCCCAAAGTGGTGCCATGGCCGCCCAGAAATTTTGTCGCTGAATGAACCACGATGTCTGCGCCGTGTTCAATCGGCCGAACCAGGAACGGCGTTCCGAAAGTATTATCGACAATCAACGGCAATCCATGGCGATGTGCAAGACCCGCCAGAGCGTCCAGATCAGGAATATCACTGTTGGGGTTACCCAGCGTCTCCACATAAATCCCTCTCGTATTTTCCTCAATAGCCGCTTCTACCTCGTCAAGATCATGGATATTGACGAAACTTGCCGTAATTCCAAAATGGGGAAGCGTATGCGCCAAAAGATTATAGCTGCCCCCGTAAATTGTTTTCTGGGCAACAAAATGTCCGCCGTCCTGACCAAGCGCTTCAAGAGCATAGGTAATTGC
>ENA-OPRR01002333-OPRR01002333.1-human-gut-metagenome-genome-assembly--contig:-NODE-2333-length-12756-cov-2.791985_pt1 | contig 12756 bp, 16 predicted proteins | sample MGYA00241796_ERZ501883 | MGnify/ENA primary metagenome ERZ501883 (study PRJEB25962, sample SAMEA2042406) | human gut metagenome | biome: human gut; feature: human-associated habitat; material: faeces...
ATCTCGGGAACCATCCTGACATTTGCAAGAGCACTGGGAGAGTACGGAGCCACTTCCATGCTTGCCGGAAACATTCCCGGTAAGACAGGGACCATTTCCCAGAAGATTGCCATGGTTATCCAGGATGGCGATTATCTGACGGCCGGAGTCTGGGTGATTATCGTGCTCATCATCGCATTTACGGTCATCTTCCTGATGAATCTTTTCACTGGCAGGAACATGAAGAACGTCAAGCGCTGGTAGAAATACGGACAGAGGGAGAAGAGCAGTGGCAATCGAAGTTAGGATTAAGAAGAAACTGGGGAATTTTCAACTGGATATTGATTTTAAAACGGATGAGAACCGGATCGGCATTCTGGGAGCCTCAGGCTGCGGAAAGAGCATGACTTTGAAATGCATCGCGGGCATCGAGACGCCGGATGAGGGGCGGATTATTGTGGATGGAACGTTGCTGTATGATTCGGCGAAAAAGATCAGCCTGAAGCCTCAGAAGAGACATATCGGCTACCTCTTCCAGAATTATGCCCTGTTCCCTACCATGACGGTGGAGGAGAATATAACGATGGCACCCGTGCTGCTGGGAAAAAAGAACCGCGAGGAAGCGGGTCGTAGAGATGATGGAAAAGTTCCAACTGCTGGGACTTGGAAAGCAGCTGCCGGGAGAACTCTCTGGCGGACAGCAGCAAAGGGTAGCCTTGGCAAGAATCATGGCCTATGAGCCGGAAGTCATCCTGCTGGACGAGCCGTTCTCCGCGTTGGATGACTTCTTGAAAGACAGGCTTGCGCAGGAGATGCTGGATCTGCTGAAAGATTACCGGGGAACGGTCGTTCTCGTATCCCACAGCCGGGACGAAATCTATCGGTTTACCAGGGAACTTCTGACCATGGCAGATGGGATGCAGATCAGCTACGGAGGCACCCGGGAGATCTTTGCGAACCCAGGGAGGAAGGAGACGGCACGTCTGACCGGGTGTAAGAACATTGCAGAGGCGAAAAGGATAGACGGCCGCCATCTTGAAGTGCCGGAATGGGGGATTACTTTGTGCTTGAATGAAAACATCCCGGAAAAGGTGGCGTTCGTCGGGGTTCGGGCCCATGAATTTATCCCTGTCTGGGGAGATGCAGGAAGCAACTGTATTCCTGTGAACGTTAAAAGCAGTGCGATCCTGCCTTTTGAAAGAAAGTATTTCCTGGCGGGCGCAGAGGGAAGCGAGGAGGATATCTGCTGGTTTCTGCAAAGGGATAAATGGCCTTTGATCGACAGGAAGGGAATGCCGGACTTCCTTATGATGCCGGAGGAGAAGATCTTACTGCTGGAATAGCGATACCATTTCTTTTTTTTCATGGCTGTGGTAGAATACGACTAATGGAACATGATGGCTGGAGGAAGTATATGAATAATAAAGAGATGATAAAATATTTTTACGAGACGGTAGTTACCGAAAATCTGTTGGATGAAGTATGCCGCTTCGTATCACCGGACTGCGTGCTTAAGATAGGGGAAGACGACATACCTCTGGGGGATGACGGGATGATGACGCATTTGATAGAAGTGAAAAAGACGTATCCTGATTATTCTATGAAGATCCTTCGCCAGTTTTGCGAAGGAGACTATGTAATCTCGGAATTTATAATGGAAGGCACCCATATGGGCGAGTGGCTGGGCATGAAGCCTACGAATAAAAGGCTGCGCTTTACAGGCGTGGATATTGATAAAGTCGTTAACGGGAAGATGGTTGAGCATGGAGGCGCGGTCAATACATTTGAGACGCTCTTTGAAGAACATATGATAAAGCTGGTATAATAAGCGGATGGCTCCTGTCATAGCGATGCAAAAGGAGGAACAACGGTGGTAGAATTAAACGAAGAAGCAAAAGAATACATGCAAAGGTTCGGATGGAAGCATGTGGTACTTAATATTGAGACTATAACCAGCTGATGCGCGCCTCCATATAAGGAGATGTCGGTAAGTTTTACCGATGAGGATGAAGAGGCGATGCTGGAGAAGGGGTATGAGACAGACCAAAGCGAGTTGGGAAACGTATATTACCCAAAGGAGGGAATAGAAATCCCGGATCATATTATCGTAAAGTATGTAGAATATCCCTGGGTCACCTGCTTCGAGGTGGAAGGGATAGAAATCATCAAAGAGGCAATGCAAAAGGATATTGAGGAATAAACAAGCCTGAGAGCAGGCCAAGCGGCTATGTCAAAATGGGTATTAGGAGTTTCCCAAACAAAAGGATATTAAGAAACAACTCATGTTTATCTGTTTGCGAAGAAATAATTGATTATAAATAAGAGATATTGCTTAAATAAGGTGGTATCTCTTTTATAACAAAAACCTGATGTAACGACTTATAAAGTGAAATAAAACGCTATGGAAAAATGACACTTGAAATAGAGTGTCTTTTTTATTGCTGTGAAACAGCATAGTATTTCATTTCTGCTTGTTTGTTATCAACGTTTTATCTCATTGCTTGTCAAGAACTTGTTGAAAAGCAATGCTTTAGCACTCTTTACAAGCTGTGCGATAAGACGTATTTTCAAAATAGCAGAAATTGAATATAGAATAAGACTGAAAAAAGAAAATATTTAGTACTGAAGTATTTTACTTTTATGGTAAGGTGCTTTTTTTATTTATGATACTTCTCATATATCCATATCAAAAGGAGGAATGATAGAAAATGGCACAAATTTATGGATATGTACGAGTTTCAAGCATAGACCAGAATGAAGAACGACAGATTGTTGAATTATCAAAAAGAAACGTACTTTCTAGAAATATTTACATAGATAAACAGTCTGGAAAAAGTTTTGAACGTCCGCAATATAAAAAACTCATCAAAAAATTAAAACACGGCGATTTACTTTATATTCTAAGTATTGACCGTCTAGGCAGAAATTATCTTGAAATACAGGAACAATGGAGAATGCTTACTAAAGAAAAAGGAGTTGATATTTGTGTAATAGATATGCCCTTACTGGACACAAGAAACGGAAAAGATTTGATGGGAACGTTCATTGCTGACCTTGTGTTACAGATATTATCGTTTGTGGCACAAAATGAACGTGAAAACATCAGAAAAAGGCAGGCACAGGGTATTGCTGTCGCAAAGGCAAAAGGCATAAAATTCGGCAGACCAGAAATCGCACTCCCGGAAAACTTTGGAGAACTTGTCCATGACTGGGAAAAGAAAAAACTCCCTCTGCCGGAAGTTTTGGAATTATGCAAAATGAGTAAAGCAACATTTTATAGGAAATTAAGAGAATATCGTCTGCTGGAACAAAAATAGTCTGCGATGAACTATCAAAATGTACACTTTTTGAGAAAGATATAGATTAGTTAAAACAGCCAATCGCAATAAAAAAATAATGGCTTCAAAACTGTTCTGAACACTAGAAAATATTGAAATAATTGGAAATTTCGTTTATACTGTATAATGATATAGTGGACTATTAAAAAGTGTACATTTTGATAATGGTAAGAAAAGGAGGGAGGAACAGAAACTTTTTAATCGTTCTCTATAATATTTTGAAAAAGTGAGAGGAGAACAAGAAATGAAAAGAACAAAAAAAGCATTTGTACTCGTTTTATCTTTGTCCATGTTGGCTTCTATAAGTCCACAAACTGTTCTTGCCAGCGGCGGTAATACAGACCGCTATGAAGAAGTCCATGGTACACAGGCTATCGTTCAAGATGCAGAAGTTCATGTATATACTACAAAAAATGGCGGAACAGTGCAACTAACAGATAGCAACAAGATCGGAACGACATTTCCGCAAGGAATTGGTTATAGAGAATACAAGGCAACTCCTGCGGACGGCTGGAGATGGAAAGGCTGGAATTATGAACAGCTATATCAAGGGAAAGATTTAGGCAACCGTACAGACTATGGTTGGGGAAGGCGATATTCTTTCTCAAATGATGGCTCTGATTGGAGAAGTCCGTACAATGGCACAGGACAGACTATCTCTGTCAATCGTCTGACTACTACAGGCGAAACGGTAGGAAATAAAATTACATACAATCTTTATGCGAATTTTAATCCTACAATCAACGCTACTGCCGATACAGGCGGAACGATTGAAGATAGTGGCATTACAGAGGTGGAATATGGTACAAACAAGCAATATACCGTTACTGCTGATACAGGAAAAGATATAGCTTCGGTTACAGTGGACGGTAATAGTGTTTTAGCAGAAACAAAGAAAGACTCATTTACCTATACTTTTGAAAATGTAACAGAGCCTCATACTATTCATGCAACTTTCACTGACGAAAGCCATACTGTTTCTTATGAATTTGTCAGCGGAACAGCGGGCGAAGCACTTCCAGAAGAGGTAAGTAACTTATGCCCTGGCAGTTCTACATATACCTATGGAACAGAGGTAACTCCAACTCAACCAACCTCAACATCAGTAAAAGTATCTGATGGTGTATGGACATTCAAAGGCTATGATAAGGAAAATCAAACAGTGACAAGCGATGTAAAGTTTACCGGAACATGGACATTTGCAAAAAATGCAGTAACAATCAACCATATTCCAACGATTACAGCAGGGGATAAGACAATTACAGTTGGGGATAGCTTTGACCCTAAGAAAGACGTAACAGCCAGCGATAAGGAAGATGGCAGTCTCACAGATAGGATCGAAGTTATCAACAATACTGTAAATACATCAAAGGTCGGCACTTATACAGTTACTTACAAGGTGACAGATAAGGACGGAGCCTCTGTAACAAAGAGCATTACAGTTACGGTCAAAGAGAAAGACAAAGAAGAACAGACTACTGTTCTGACGAAGCCAGATAACGGTAACAGCACGTCAACAGATACTAAGAAAGATGCCAGTAAGACAGGACAGACCGTAAAGACGGGAGATACATCAAATGTTTTGTTATGGAGTACGATTGCAATACTTTCAATTGCTGGAGTGGTTACAGTTCTGTTTATTAAAAGAAGAAAAAGCCACTCATAAATCGGCTATAAACATTGATACACAATCAAGAAATATAAAATCTGATTTTTGGAGGTTATTAAGAAGAAACCAAATAAATTTATCATTGCTATGGCCGTAAGCACTCTCTGCCTGCCAGCTTTCGCACTCCCTGTTCACGCTATGGATTGGAGAGATGGAGCACAGGCTTCGCAAACATTTACTTATACGGAAACAGCAGAGGGAATTAAGTCTGTTTATGTTCAGGACAAGAACGGTACTGTCAGCACCGAAATTAAACCGAATACGTCTGTAAAGAGTAAAACAGGAACAATCACATGAAGAGATAGTTATGAAAATGTTACTTCTTTCTATGTAGATGTTATGGCTGGTTATGATGTCAAGGTTTTAGTAAATGGACAAGACGGAGAACTATTCGATACTTCCGCAGCTATTGATGTAAAAGTAAATTCTGATTTAGGAAAGGACAATACTTATACGGTAGGAACAAAAGACGGCTATGAAAAAGTGTTCTATTTTTCCAGTGCTGGAAAGAAAGCTTGGGTTAAAAATCCGAACATCTCTTTTGAAACAGAAAAAATTTCCTATTCGTTGACTAACAACGAGGGCGCTGTTTTAGGTACTGCTGCTATTGGCGATGTTCCTACGATTGATGAATCTAAGTTTATGCAGACAGGAAAAACAATTACAGGGTACACGATCAACAATGTATCATGGACAGAAGGAAACCCTATTACAGAACAAATGATTGAAAATGCGTCTGCATATGACGGCAATTTAATGGTAGAAGCCCAATATACAGTCAACTCACATCAGGTTACAATAAATTATTATGATGGTGGTATGGTTAGTGGAAATCCGAGCAAAACAACAACAGTTAACTATGAGTATGCTTTTAAATTAAATAAAGAAAGTTTACAGCTTGAAGAAAATCAGTATATTGCAGGAGCAAATGAAGTTGTTATGCCAGACGAGGATATAACAATCAATATCGTAAGCAGACCAACACAAGTATCCTATAAAGAGTGGGCATTTACCTATGTAGGAAACAACGACCCTCATGTACAGGGAGTTACAGTACAATGGAATAAGGACAATAGTTCCGATAAATCATTCAGTTTAAATGAAACTGCAACGCTGGCTACACCAGGAACGGCAACAAAATGTATTAAATTCTTTGTGATGATAGACAAAGAATATGAGCCGACAGGAAAACTTTCAGGCGGAAGTGATATAACTTTCAACAAATTGAGTGATTTGGATAACGGAACACTGTATGAAATGGAATTTAAAAGACGTGCAGACCATACAATAGACAAAAATCCAGCTCATGAAACATTTACTATTGAAACAGTGTCATCGGTACAATAATTTTGTCTGACATATTTAACAGATACACCTCTCATAAGGACAGAGCCGAAAGGTTTCTGTCCTTTTCTCTGCCATAAGAGAGAACGGGACATAAGGCAGAGCAGAAAACAACCGATGGAGTGAACAATTCACGGTGGTAGTCGTAAGACATATCGCCACGCCAGCTTGCTGGCAAGGAAAGGAAAATATCCTCAAACGTGATTTTGCAGCGGATGCCATCAATCAGAAGTGGTGTATGGACATCACCTACATCTACGTGCCGAAAGAAGGGTGGACATATCTGGCCTCCGTTATGGATTTGTACAAATGTCAAAAATACAGAAGGGATTATCCTACATTCAGATTTAGGCAGCCAATATACCAGTAGTATGATATATCTTTCGATGGATCAATGCTTTGAATATTAATCATATATGAATCATGCACAATACGATCCAGGATTGCATCAGCTAACGGACTTGAAGCACGAGTCCATAGATGAAACTTAATCCTCCAAAATACTGGTAATTTTCTTTCATTTTCATAATTAATGGTTTGTCATTCATAGTGATACCTCCATATGATCAATGTTCATGTTACCTAGATACCGTTATTATCGTCTTCAACATATTCTATAATTTCTCCGGGCTGGCAGTTAAGTTCCCGGCAGATGGCCTCTAGTGTAGAAAAACGGATAGCCTTTGCTTTGTTATTCTTAAGAATAGACAGGTTGGCAGGGGTAATATCTACTTTCCCCGCAAGTTCTACAAGTCCGATCTTTCTCTGCGCCATCATGACATCCAGATTAATTCTAATTCCCATGTTGGCACCTCCTATATCGTAAGATCATTTTCTTCCTTATAACTGATTGCCTGGGCAAATACGTGTGCCAGAACCCGACTGAATAATGCGGCGATAAAGAAAGTAAGAATAATAACCGCTGTCGCCGGCGTAGGAAGAAAGATAAGCTTAAGAATGAACATAACGATAATGCAAAGACTGGTGATTGACATATGATTCAGACTCTTCACATTCTCGTAGACAAAACAAGATTCATGAAGAACTGTGTGCATCATCTTCCTGAGTTCATAGATGATTAGAAGTCCACAGATGCCGGAAACGGCAAATATAACAAGCATAAAAAGAAAATGATCTGTTATCGTACTGGAATAATGTCTGCCAAGGAATTTAAGAGAGAATGGGAGCGTAATCAGAACGAAAATACCACTCAAGAACATAATATCCAGTATATATTTCGTGAATTTTGTAAGATAAGTATTCATAATATCCGGTCTCCTTTTCGGTCAGTAATATTTTATATTTTCTTTAATATAACATAATAATTATTGAAAATCAATATATATTTATCGCTTCTCGATAATCGTGCAAAACAGAGATGCAGGATCGTTTGGATAAGCTGGAACATGATTATGAGAATCTCATGGAGCAAATCCGTCCTGCCAATCAGGAACGTTTCGGTCGTCATACAGAAAAACTGACTGAGATTGCCGGACAGCTCTCTTTCTTCAATGAAGCGGAGGCCTGCTATGACGAAAATGCCAACGAGCCAGCGATGGAAGAGGCTGTGAATGAAGCATTACAAAAGCCTCGCAAACCAAAGAAAAAAGGACAACGTGAGGAAGATTTAAAGGAATTTCCGCAGGAAATCATCCCCCATGATGTTTCTGAAGATCGGCTTATTTCCACCTTAGGTGAAGGAAACTATAAGAGCATGCCGGATGAAATCTGCTGGCAGCTGCGTTTTAAACCAAGCAAATGGATTGCCGAAAAACATGTCATCAAAGTATATGTCGGAATAGATGGACTTCATCAGGATGAATTTCTTCGAGGAGATCACCCGAAGGTACTTTTTCGTGGCAGTATTGCCACTCCGTCATTGGAAGCAGCAATTATCAATGCAAGGTATGCAAACAGTAATCCGCTGGATCGTATATCCAGAGATTTCCAAACGAGAACACAGCTTCAGGCGCATGTTAATCAATGCGACGAAACGCCCGTGGATGTCATTCATGATGGCAGACCGGCAGGAAGTACAAGTTATATGTGGGTTCATCTGAACGGAGGAATTTTAAAGGCGTACTCATGACGGATGGTCTGGAACAGTACCACAAGCTTGCACGGGAACAGGAGGGACTGATTAACGCCAACTGCCTTGCGCATGCAAGACGCCATTATGCCAATACCATCAAGGTAATGGGCAAAGGCAATCCGGAAGCGGTGAAATCCTTGGTCGCTTACAAAGCACTGGTTCAAATCGAAGCCATCCATGACCTGGAAGGCGCTTTGAGGGATCTTACTCCGGAAAAACGGTTAAAAGAACGGCGGACTTCAATCAGACCACTGGTTGAAGCGTATTTTGCGTGGGTAAAAGAGATCATTGCCAGCAGAACCGTGCTTCCGAAATCAGAGACTGGAAAAGGCTTACGCTATAGTAGCAATCAAGAAGAATATTTGAAGGTGTTTCTGTCGGATGGTGAAGTTTCAATCGACGACTCGGCTTCGGAGCGAGTTCTACGGAATTTCACGATTGGCCGCAAAAATTGGGTGACGATTAATACTGTCCGCGGAGCACAAGCAAGTGCTATCATCTATAGCATTACTGAAACTGCCCGGGCAAACAATTTGAATGTGTATTATTACATCAAACATTTGCTGACGCAGTTGCCGCAGCATATAGATAAAAACGGAAATATAGAACAATCATTGCTGGAACCACTCATGCCATGGTCAAAGGAACTACCGGTTGATTGTTACAGCAAGCGTCGCAGTTAATGCGGCGCTTTAAATATGGGAGGGCGTCGGATTTGACGTTTATAGTATAGATACATGACACTAAAAAATAAAAAAACACCGTAAATCAGACTGACATTGTAAATCGTTAGACAGTCTGACGCACGGTGGTGTGAGAGGTAGGCTAATCAACTAATGGTTAGCCTCCTACTCGATTTGAAAATCCTTGGGATTTATGAATTATTTATTGTTTTTGTATGTGATTGTATATGCGAAATCCTGTGGTGCGTAGCAGCTGATGCTCTCGCCATTTACTTCTGCATATGGGTATCCAAAGTTGTTAAGTGGTTCTCCGTCCTGTGCCGGTTCCAGTGTTAAATCACGTCCGGTAGAGAGCTGGATGCGAAGTGCATCTGAATTTCCCCAGAAATATTCCTGGATTTTTTTGGTATCTTCAGAGTCTTTTTTCCAACCATTTTTTAATACAGCTTTGAGCACGTCTGCCGGATCTGCTGCAACCCAGCCTGTTCCTTCAAGATAGAACTCTGCCCAGCAGTGCTGTCCTGATGTCATGTCAGCTTCCGGATCTGCGCTCATTCTGATTCCGAAGTATTCATGAGCAGGGATGCCTGCTGCGCGGCAAAGAGCTACGAATACGGAGTTGATGTCAGTACATTTTCCACGAAGAGTTGTTAAAAGTTCCGGTACATTTCCTAAACCACAGCCAACAACGTCATCGTCACGGTTCATGTTTTCAATGATCCAGTCATAGATTGCTCTTACTTTTGCAACGTTTGTTTCTTTTCCTTCTGTAATCTGGTCTGCAAGTTCTTTTACAGCCCCGTCAGTTGGAAGTGTGCTGGATGGTTTTAAATACTCATCGAAGGATGCGTCAGGTGTATCACTGTTTTCCGCAAGCTCAGGTGCAAGGATTTCTTTTCTTGTTGCATCAAATGTGTAAGTTAAAGTACGCTCTGCAGCTTCTTTATCCCATTCTACATATAAGATTTTGTTTCCGTTAGCATCTGTTGTCGATTCAGAGGTTGCGTGAGCAGTGTCTAACTCTACATTTTCGTTTTCGATTGTCTGATAGTCGTCTGTCTGTGGACATGGAATCCATAAACGTACAGGCTGTCCTTTTTCATAAGAAGACATATCGAAAGACATTGTAAATGTTCCGGAATTCACCTCGCCTTCTTTAACTGGTGCTTCTTCCGCTGTGCTTTCAGTAGTTTCTTTTTCTGTTTTGTCGGTGTCACTCTCTGCTTTTGAACCACAGCCTGTGAATAATGAAATAACCATGGCAGCCGTTAATAATGTAGCGACGAATCTCTTTTTCATAAGGTTGTTCCCTGTATGCGTGAACATACTTTTCCTTTCTTTTATTTCTGCCTGTCATTTTAACATTTTATAATAAATGAATCATAAATGTTAGATTAAAAAATGTTTATCTTTGGGATGGTTCTTGAAAGCATTGCCAGGCATTTGTTATCATAAACATACGAATAGTAGAGGAGAAAATGCTATATGAAGAAGAAAATTGCGACAATGATGTTTGTGTTAGGTTTATGTGTTTCCACTGTGCTTGGTGGGTGTGGCAAAAAGGATGCAGATTCATCAGCTGAGTCAGCGAATACGGAGTCCGGAGATTCGGCAGATGATTCACAAGGAGATGGGTCAACCTTTTCGAATCTAAATACATTTTCCTGTGAAACGATGGATGGCGGAATGTTTACTCAGGATGACTTTGCAAATAAGGAACTTACAGTGATGAATTTCTGGATGACAACATGTGCCCCATGTGTGCAGGAAATGCCGAAGTTAGAGGAGATCAGAGGTACTTTACCGGATAATGTGCAGATGGTCCTTGTGTGTCTGGATGCGGATACAGAGGAAGAGGCTGCGAAGGAGATCATCGGACGGACAGGCTACACGGGGCTTGTGACCAAAAGTGGTGATGGAGATATGGAAAAGGTGAATTCGCAGATATTATATGTTCCAACGACTTTATTATTTGATGCAGAAGGAAACAGGGTAGGTTCTACGATCGTTGGAAGTTCCCCGGACTTAGAAGGTGTATATACAGAGGCAATTAACACGGCACTTTCTGAGATGGATAAGGAGGCCGAATGGAAAAAATAGTACGCTATGTTTTATTATGCGTTTCCATCGTATTTATCGGAATAGGGATATACCAAAAAGAATATTTGATAGTGTTAGAAAAGGCGGTAAGAATATGTCTGGAATGCATCGGAATCGGGTAAGTAAGCGAATCCTCTCATGTCGCAGAATCATTCAGGCTATGGCAGCAGGATTTGCACAAAAGAGAATATTTACGGGCAAAACAAAGGCCGTGTGTGTGCCTGTTTTGAATTGCTACTCCTGCCCGGGAGCAATGGGATCTTGTCCGATTGGTGCACTGCAGGCAGTGGTTGGCGGCGTGCATGGAAGATTTCCTTTTTACGTCTTAGGAACGTTGATGTTAATTGGGATTCTTCTTGGCAGAACGGTATGTGGATTCTTATGCCCGTTCGGATTGATTCAAGATCTGTTACATAAAGTGCCGCATCCCAGGGTGAACATACCGAAGCGGCTGGATCAGTGTCTGCGGTGGCTAAAGTATATCATCCTGGTTGTGATGGTCCTCTTATTGCCAGCATTTGCGGGAGGTATCACCGGTGTTACACCACCGTATTTCTGCGAATATATCTGTCCTGCCGGGACACTGGAAGGCGGAATCCCGCTGGTTTTACTGAATGACAGCTTACGCGCAATAGCGGGAGCACTTTTTCAGTGGAAGGTAAGTTTACTAATTCTGATCCTGGCTGGAGCCGTATTGATTCCCAGATTTTTCTGCAGATATCTCTGCCCGTTAGGTGCATTTTATGCGGTATTTCAGCGCTTTAGTTTTGTGCAGATGAAGCTGGATCGGGAAAAATGTGTTGGCTGTGGTAAATGTGAGAAGATCTGTCCTATGCAGGTTGACGTTACGAAGAATATCAATAGCCCGGAGTGTATCAGATGTGGGGAGTGTGCCAAAATATGTTCTGCATCTGCTATCTCAATCGGAATTGGCAGCGTGGAAAAGAATGTAGAGGAATCGCTATGAGATCAAGTGTGATAAAGATTGTAAATACGCTTCATAAAAATAAAAAAATGTATATTTTGACAGGTGTAATTGCTGCTTTGCTCGTTATCTTTTATGCGTTATTTGCATGGTATACGGTTGGGAAGTATGAGCTGATTTCCGAACAGATAGAATCGTTATATGCAGAGAAAATTATTGCATCTTCTGATCGAACTTTAAAAAGTTATATCGACCGGTATCAGGAGGAACTGACCTACATTATTCATCGGAAGGACTTTCAGGCACAAGAGGCGAAGATCCTGGAAGAGGGTACTCCGGACGCACTGCTTGATTATTTTAAGGAGCAGATGGTTCCCGGTGATTTGTCTTATACGGATATGGTTGCCATAGACAATGATACGATTGTTCTTTCCTATGATCTTTCGAAAGGGCAGATACTCCGTAAGGACATTATCCAGACCATTAACCGTGGCGGATGTATCTGTGCCGGAAAAGGAGGGGAAGCGTATCTTGCTTTTTACGAGCGGTCTGAGAATGGGGTTGTATATGGACTTTTCATTAATCTTGCAGAATTTTTTGAGACAACACTTGGAAAAACAGATGAA
>ENA-OPRR01002334-OPRR01002334.1-human-gut-metagenome-genome-assembly--contig:-NODE-2334-length-12751-cov-2.633428_pt1 | contig 12751 bp, 10 predicted proteins | sample MGYA00241796_ERZ501883 | MGnify/ENA primary metagenome ERZ501883 (study PRJEB25962, sample SAMEA2042406) | human gut metagenome | biome: human gut; feature: human-associated habitat; material: faeces...
TCATGATGACTGGCACCAGCCCTTTTCCTACAAAGAATCCCGCAAGCAGCCCGACCGGAATTCCAATCAGGGACAGTCTCAGGGCCTGCCGCCTGATGATCCGCTTAATCTGCCTCCCCGTGGTTCCAATGGTCTTAAGCAGGCCATAATAACGGATATCCTTCATGCTTTGACATCTATTTTTCTTAGTTTCTTCTTTAGGCGATGTACCAAACAGTAAATCATATTCGTAACATCATCCTGCGGATATTCCTTCCATACGCTTTGATAGATCTGGCTGTATGTATATACCCGCCCCGGAGTCGCTGCCAGCAAATATAATAAATCAAATTCCCGCTTTACTAAATCTATTTGCATTTGATTCCAATACACAACTCTTTTCAATATGTTGATATTTAATGAACCAATCTCAATGAGGCTCTCACTTCCTGTTTCTTTCGACTCCCAAATAATATATCGGCGAATCAGTGCATACGCCTGTAACTCCACTTCTTTCAAATCATATGGTGTTTCCAATACCACATCTGCCCCAGCTCGTATTATCTCTGCTCGGTTTTTAGCACCTTCCGGCAATAGGACAAGAATTGGGATCAATACCATTTTTCGAATAGTTTCTACAAGCTGACGGATAATTCCTGATTCCCTCTGTAAAAAAAATCAATATTAGATGATAGGAAAATAAGCTCAAGTGAGATATCCCATCCTGAATCCCTTTTGATATATATATTTCAACACATTGATTCAATAGTTCTAAACTATCAAAATAAAAATCACAGGTATTTACAATTATAATTATTCTTTTTTCCATCATACCTGTCTCCTTATACGTTTAAACGCCTCTGTTTTTTTCCACTTCAATCACTATTTTTTCTTCCATTCCATTCGCATACTGATAAAGAAACACTGACTCTGAGTCCTGACAAGCAATCCAGAATACTTCTGAACAATTTATCTCTAATAATTTTCCTTTTTTCTCCAAAAGTCTAATACGCTCAAAACATTTCTCTTTTCCAATATCTAGATTCTTCATCTGTTCTTCTGTAATCTGATACAATTGCTTCATGGTTATCGGATTCTCTGGTATGTTAGAAAAACAGAAATATGAATCCTCACGATTACTGTTGATAACATTTAGGATATACTCCCGATATGATTCCGACATTATATCCCCTACTTGAATAGATAACTCCAGCTTTCCGCTATTATGAATTTTTTCAATCAATGTATTCAGGATTCTGGGGGAAATAATAAGAAACTCCCCCTGTCCTGAAAATGTAATTCTATATTCCATATACTACCATCTCTATTTTCGCCTTAAGTCAATCCTGCCCTCTTCTCAATCGTTCTACAATACTCTCTTTTGAAATATTACGATACACCAACAGTGGCACCACAGCACAAATAAAAATCATAGAAACAAATACCAAAGTAAACTGCACTATCGGAATCCCAAACATAGTAAAATAGACCAGTTTTTGAACCAACTGAAACGCCAATGTGGAAATCAGAAGTCCAACTGTCAATAGAAGTCCTATTGTTATGATACTGTAATATATTCCTTCTATGATTAACACCTTCTTAGATTGTTTCCTTGTCATTCCAATGCTCTCTAAAGTTGCCAGTTCTTTTTGACGTGTATAGATATTCGTGAAGATGACATTTACAAAATTGAACATTCCCATTCCAATCAAGAACGCAGAAAATACCATCCCGGCCATATAAATACTACCAAATCCCTGTTCCGTCATTTGTTTTGTCTCTAACTGAGATTCCATAGATATACCCTCTGCGCTTAAAAACATGTCTTGAAGTTCTGAAAAAATCTGCGCATCTTTTCCAGCCTCTACATTTACCCGTAGTGTCTGAACTCTTGGATTTTCTCTCAATCGTTTTACCCCCTGTTCTGAGGTATAAAAGTATGTGGAATTGTCCCCGTTCACATATCCGTAATCCCTATAACTGTTTTCATAGTTATCTTTCATTCCAATGCATAATGTTCCTAAAACAGTATATGTGACATTTCGCCTTCCATCTCTTGCAGTTATCTTCACTTCTTTTCCAGAAATCTGTTTGTATTCTTGTGTACCCAAATCAATAAGGAAAATACCCTCACCAGTTTCTAACTTCTCCTGAATTTCTTCCTTACTCAAGGTACTCTGGTAACTGAATTTCTGTAGCTGCTTCATAGAAAGTCCAACAGCCTCTCCTAGAAAGTCTTCTTTCACCTCATCTTCACTACATTCCCGGTACAATGCCTGCTCTTTGACGTATGCCTCCAAATCTTCTGTTACATTCAGAAATCTGACTGGTTCCACATAGTCTGCTGCAACACTTTCCACGCCATCCATCCCAGAAACCTTCTCCATAATCTCCGACGTAAAATATTCTTCAATTGTGTTACTATCATCTGTCTGGTACGTCAGATTTCTTAAAATGAAAGAATCCGGTATCTCTTTTTGATACTTCTTTTCATAGTCAATACCATACAAACAAGTGCTGATGATAAAATACAATACCAAGCCAAAGAACAATGATGTAAAAGTAACAAATGTCCTGTTCTTATTCCGGAAGACATTCCGAAACGCCATCCGGTACAATTTTCCCCCACTGCTTCCCTTATGAGATTTCATATTTTCTGTACTTTCTACATACTTTAATGCCTCCACCGGAGATACGCTTGCCGCCATTTTTGCTGGTTTCCGATTACTAATGCTAACCGTAATAAATGCAAATAACGCAGCTAATAGATAAATCACCGGAGAAATAGACACCTGATTCGTAAGAGCCTCTCCGAAACCATTTCCTGACGTCATTTTCTCCATTACAGTTGGTACAGCCAAAACTGAAAACCCAATACCAGACAAAAGTCCCAATGGAAACCCGATAAAAGACACCATCCAGCTCTGCCTTCTTACGATTGCCTTTAACTGGCTGGTTGTTGCACCCAATGTTTTTAGCTGACCATACATGTGCATTTCCTGAAGCACCGAAATATTCACCACATTGTAAATGAGAAAATATCCTGCAATAATTATAAGCACTACACAGGCAAACGGTAAAATTGCAGCAGATAATGTCTGTCCGAAATTTTTAGTGAGTCCGATAACAATCATATCTTTTCTTCCAGTATGTTTCGCCAGTAACTCTAATGCTTCATCGGAATTTAACCTATCATCGATTCGGCATGTTCCCATCATTCCTTCTGCTGTGCCATATTTTTTTGCAAACGCCTCTGAAACAACTATATTTCCTACAGCCCTGCGGCTGCTTCCCTGCTCGATATAATAACAATTCGCAGCAATCGTATTTCCACTATTTGGTGTTATTCCGGATCGATAAATATAATCTTGATAATAACCACTCAATACGAACTCCTGCTCAAACTTCCTCCCATCCAAAGTAACAAAGGAAAAAGGTATTTTCATGCCTATTTCTGGATCTGTAATCCCAATCTGCTCAAGACTCCACTCAGAAATCATTACTTCATTTTCCGGATATTCCCCTTCTTGTTCTGAGATAGTTGATTCAATATGTTTTTTCCACTCTATCTCATCGTATGCAGTCATAACCAGTTTATTTTTTCCAGGAAGTTCTACTTTTGTATTTACCTCAGCCACATATTGCTGCCATCCAATCTGGCTGATTTCGCTGACATTTTCTAGCCGCTCCATACTATCTCCGGGATTCAGTAAAAGTCCATTCGCCTCAGTTCCCTTTATACGCAAATTCGCCTGACTCATATTTTCCATCATACTGATGCCTACGCCAAACATAACTGTCATCAAAATCGTAACCAGCATAATTGCCAGTATTAAAACTATATTCCTTAACCTGTTTTTCTTGAAATTCTTTTTTACCAGACGGACTATTGCCTGTTTTTGTATCTTCTTATCTTCCCGCATGACATTCCCCTTCCACAATTTTCCCATCTGCAATCCGAATCATCCGATCTGCCTGCTCTGCAATCTCTGGATTATGAGTAATCATAATGATGGTCTGATGAAATTTCTCACTAGTCATCTTTAATAATTTCATCACCTCATCACTAGTTTCCGAATCCAGATTTCCAGTCGGTTCATCGGTAAACTGTACCCCTATCCCCTTATGCCTTGAAAATAGGGGCTTTAACGGTATGTACATTTGTGTACTGTGTACATTTTCTTTATACGTTAAAAGCAAGCAGATCTTTTCTTTCCAGAAGTCCCCACTTGCTTTTATATATTAATAATACTTATGTCCATTGCTTGCTGCAATACATTTTTGTTTTAATTCTCGGCTTATTTCAAACCTTTCATAATATTCATCTGATTCTGTTTCAAATGCATATTTATATACTTTCACAACTTCTTCGCAATTACTTTGAAATTGACTTTCTTCAACTGTACTATTTCCATCTCCAATCAATCTATTTACAAATCTCTGGTAAGCTTTTAACTCTGGTAATACGCTTGCAACAAAAGTACTTTTCCCCTCTAAAAATTTTTTCTTTTCTGGAATATCAATAATATCAAGTAATATAATACATGCTACAAATAGTGATATAAAATATGACTCTGAACTTATGTATGTTCCTGTAGAACTTGGTACTGATTCAATTCGACTCTTGTAAATCAGTTTATCTCGCAAAGATAAGTGATAATAGTCACTCAACTCTTCCGCTAGTTGATGCAACCAATATTTTCTCTCTGTTCGTTGTTCAGAAAATTCTATTGACTGTTTTTGATACCGATCCATTACTGGAAGATTTATATTCACATCAAAAAACTTATTCAAATATCTGGTTGCATCAAATCCACTTCCATAATAACTTGTTATGGTATGTATTAACTGCTCCTTATTAAGAGACACCACGAAAATCACACGCTCATCATCAAAATAGTGTTTGATTCTCTCCAACATTTCTATGGCAAAAGATGGTCTGCAGCGATCCAATTCATCAATAAATATAATCAGTTTCTGCGCTCTTTCTACAATAATGTCATTGAAGATTCCTTTTACTCGTTCCCGGATTTCTTCCTCAGTCTGTACAAGTGATAAAATATCTACCTTTTTCACTTGTAGCTTTTCAGCTACTGTAAATGGATTCATCTTAAATTCACCTAATGAAATAGGTAACGTTGACAATGCTTTTATTAGTTTTTCACTAATTTTTTCAGAATCTATTTTCGTATCATAAACTCCCTTGCAAGTCTTTGTCATGACTAACAACAGGGACATAAGTGGATCGCTATGATTATCATACATCCATGCATTATAATAGATTGGCAAATAAGAATGCTTCAAATCTATTTTAGCCATCATTTCATTGTCCTTCAAATATTCATAAGATGGAATTTTCTCAATCGGATTTTCTTCATCTGCCCGTTGATTTGCCAACACATATTTTAACACTTCTTCAATCTGTCGGACAAAAAATGTCTTTCCATCTCCCCATTTCGCATCCAAGCTAATGCAGGCACTTTCATCTATGAGTTCTAACCCATCTATAAACTCTTTTATATCTTTATTTCTCCCAAAAGTATTGTTCTTTATGGATGTCCAGATATTTATATCCGTTGCTTCCTGAACATATTTCTTCATATATTGTATTCTCCTTTATCATGAACTCCAATTATGGCTGAATATAATTAACATCTCTATTGTCTCACACAATCTAAACATCAACAATACCTTTTTATTTCAACAACTACCAGCAGGCACGTTCTTCTCGCCCCTGCCAGCCGCTGATTATTTTCTTCTTCATTAAAAATTCTTGATCAAATTCAAATCTCTTTTATTCAATGCTTTTCGCATTGCTTCATTTTCTTTCCGTAATGTCTCGTTCTCTCTTTTTAATTTTGCCACCTGCTGTTCTAATTGCAGGATACGACTGTCCATCGCCATATCTAAAATCTTTCTTCTTTTATCTACCATACCTGCTTGTAGCTGCAAGGCATGATCTACTGCTTTTCGTACTTCTGGGTTCTTATAAAAAAATCCTCTGGACAGTCCGGTCTTTTGCATCAGTTTGGGAACGGTCACTTTATCCTCTTCTTCAATCATTTCCTGGATTGCCAGTTTTGCCCGCTGGATTTTCTCCACGCTCTGCTTATGGTTTACTTCCAGCATCTTGTCATATTTGCTCATATTCTTTCCCCCATCCGGCCAGATTCGCCCGGATCATCCGGCTCATCTCTGCCCTGATTTCTCTTGTTTCATCTGCGATGATCTGGAGGCTCATCTTTCGGTAAAATTTCACATTCTTTACGGATGTATGCCCCAGTAGTTTTGCGATGGTCCAGTCATCCAGATGCAGTTCTGTTAAGCGGATACCATATACATGGCGGAACATATGCGTTCCAAATCCGAACAATTCTCCTTTATCGTCCCGCAGGTCTTTTTTCTGAATCAGATCCATCACCTTATTTTGAACGGTATTGTACTGCAGGGGTCTCTTGGTATTTTTCTCATCCACAAAAATGTAAAGTGTATCTCCATACCTTTTCTTGGTATATTCCATTGCTTTTTCAATCAGCAGTTCCAGTTCTGCACTGATAGGCTTCACAAATGTAGTTGTTTTCATCTGCCGGATCTGGATCATAGGATGTCCGTCCTGCCGATACAGGCAGTCTGTCTGCAGGGTAAGGGTATCGGATATCCTTGTTCCTAACATCTGGTGAATGACCATGAGTCGCTCAATCTGTTCATCCAGTTCTGCAAGCGCTGCATTAAAACGAATCAGCTCACTGTCTGAATAAGATTTCAATTTAGGCTGCACTTGTTTGGGAAGGTCACTGGTCAGGAATAAACTTTCCAGATGCGAATATCCATATAATTTTCCGATGGTTTCCAGCAGTCCCCGGAGGTTCGTCAGATCTGCCCGGTAATTATTTACGCCCTCCGCTTCCGTTGCAAGGTACGTCAGATATTCTTCCAGCAACTCCCGATTCAGTTCTTCTGCCGAATGGATATCGGGATATGTTTCTTTCAGATATTTGGATAGTCTCCGGATGGCTGTCAGTTCTTTGATAATTGTTGCAATCGCTTCATGATGTAAATGTTCATAAACTGCCTTTTTTGTTTCTTCCCGTAAGTCATCCTGGATAATCGCTGTAAAATTCAAAGTCTGCACATTTTTAATCGGATTCTTTTTATAGGCAATGTCCAGATTCTCTAATTTCCAGATATCTTTCTCAATCTCATCCCGTTCCTCTTTGGCTTCTGTAAATCGATATGCCTTCCGCACATAAGTGATGAGGCTCGATGGCACTGTCTTTTCTTTCCCATATACGCTGATTCCCTGCATGGTCAGTTTCTGCCCATGTTCCAGAAGCCAGCTTCGGATTTTTAGCAGCCATTGTTCCCACTCCAGTTCCTGCAGGCTCTCTGCCCGGATGTGCTTATCCTTTACCATTCTGCAAAATCTCTGATAGATCACTCGTTCCTGTATCATCGTTGCCAATGCACATTGTTGACTTCGTTCCTCAATAAATGAACGGAATTCTTTTTGGAGTCCTTTCGTTGGAAGTAGACCAAAATCAAAACAATGGGATTCTTTTACATTCTTTTTCTGTTTTTCATCTGCTCTTGCATAGCAGTTCAAATCTATTAGATATACTTTTTCATCCATGGAACTCTCCTTTCATCAGTTCCGCCGCAAAGCTGTGGGTTTCTTCCTGGAAGTATGCTTCACTGGCTTTTTCCAGTTTCTTTGGCATATAGTCCACATACTGTCTGGTCATTTCTTCATATTCATGCCCCAGATAATCCCGCACTGCCTGGAGGGAAATCCCGCTATCATAATACAGCGTAGCCAAGTTATGACGGTAATCATGGGATCTGAAAATATATTCCCCGTCTGCAATCTGATTTTTCTCACAGTATTTCAACATTTGATACCGTAATGTAGCATACTGGAATGCTCCACCTTTTTTGCTTTTAAACAGGTATTCTTCTGGTCCGATCTGATATTTCTTTTTGTACACCTGCACCAGCTTGTACAATGCTTCCGGAATGGGAATCCGCTTATACGTTTTCATTTTCACCTGATATACTTTCAGCCAGTAATCTCCATTCTTCTCTTCATAATCACCACCTGTCAGGGTACATACTTCGCTCCCCCGGATTCCGGTACACCATAAGTGCAAGAACATCAACCGCAGATGTTCCGGAAACTCTGTCAGCTTCGATAAAATTTCCGTATAGATTCTTTCCGGTACACTGCGGTCATGGTGTACATGCATTTCTTTCTGCAGATAATACGTATGCCGGAAGGGAATCTTCTTCAGATATCCTTTGACTACAAGGAAATTGTAAAACTGTAAAATCATAAAGATTCTTCCATTTGCTGTTTTTTCACGGGTATCCTGTCTCTGAACGGATTCCAGATATCTCTGAATCTTCTCTGCCTCCACTTCATAGATCGGCTTTTCCTCTCCATTGAAGTGTGCCAGGAATGTACGAAGTTCCAGCAGCTTGATTCGGATGGTACTGATAGATAAATCTGTGATTCCAAACAGATACCGCAGATATTTTTGCAAAATCTTTTGATTTTCCAGGTTGGTCACCTCTTTAAAGGATACCCATTCCACGGGCTTGCTTGGATTCATTCGTTCTCTGGAAAAATGGAAACGTTCCAAAAACCACACATTCGCATTCCAATGAATTTCCGGTGCCTGTAAAAATAGGATTTTTCTGCTCATCCGCAGGATACCAAACACAGCACTTTTCTTTTCCCCTCTAAAATGTTCTGAGAGTTCCTGCTCAAATTGCTGTTCTTTGGCCAGTGTCATTATCTCAATATCAGCTACTTGTTGCTTCGCACAAAATTGATAGAGCCTTTGCAGTGCCAGCAGTTTCTCTTTTCTGTAACGGCCTTTGTAGGTATGGATCACCTCTTTCAGCACTGTAAAAATCTGCATCTTCAAATTTTGGGGACACTCTAGTGTAAAATCCCATAGCAGTTCCTTTCCATCTTTGCTGGTCAGAAAAGATTCTGCTATCTCAATCTCCGGATAATGGCTAAGGCACATCCACTGTTCCTGATACTCTGTAGTATAGTTTCTTCTCCCTGCCAGTGTCTGCAGTTCTTCTTTCATCCGATGAATCACGATTCCATCAAATCCCCGCAAGCAGGTAATCGGTGCAAGAACGGTTTCGTTCCTTTCCAGATATTCTTCGTAGCGGACCCTTAGGACTGCGTCCATCTCTGAAATATCAGTAATTCCTTCTTCTATCAGGAACTTCTTTATCCGGTTTCGTATGGTTCCATTTACCTCTGTACAGGCATCCACCTGCTCACAGATTTTTTGTTCCAGTACTTCCCGCTCTTCCTGCTGTTCATAAATATGTAATTGATAAGCGGGCATGTTCTTCACCTCCTACAGGAGTTTCTCCACATCATAAAGTACGGAATGTTTTGCATAATATTGGTCGCTGGCTTCCATAAGCTGGTCATCTACAAGGTTCAGATATTTGATGGTCGTGTCGATGTGCTTATGTCCATACGCTTCGCTGATCATTTCCAGCGGCCATCCAGCATCCCGCCTCATATTTCCGAAGTATCTCCGCAGCATATGGGGCGTCGTATGGATGCCTGTCTTTTTCTCCATCCGCTCCAGCATCCGGTAAACTGCGTCCACCTGCAGTGCCTTTCCTTTTGTCTCTCCTTCGATGTTTACAAACAGCATCTGCTGGTGTTGTAAAAATTCCCGGTACTTGGACAGATAAAATAGTAAAAACTGGAAGGTGGCATCACTAACTTTGGATCTTCGGTATGCCGCATTCTTCGCCCTTGCCTTGTTTTCATTGTCATCCCGGAAGAATACCCGGATGGTGTGTCTTTCATAATCAATATCTCTGGTATAATCTACCCCTAAAATCTCGCCGATCCGGTATCCGGTCTCTGCCAGAAGCATGATCAGAAGCTGGTCCCTGCAGTTGGTACACTGCTTTAAAAGTTCCAAAATCTCCTGATGCTCTGCCGGACGGACGTTTCGTTCTTCCTCTTTCAGATAGCCATTGAATGACCGGAACCGCAGCTTCCGTTTTACACCGATGGAATCATGAGTGGTAAAACTGTCATAATATAACACTTTCAGCCTTTCCATATCTGCTTCCAGCTCTAAAAAACAGAAAAACCTGAACACGTCTTTTAAGTACGCATTGCAGGTTTTATTGCTTGGCAGTTTCTCTGTCTTTTCATGCAAATGGTTTCCGGCTTTCAGCCAGTGGAGAAATCCCACATAATGTTCATACTGTTCCTGGAATTCCAGTTCCGCTACCTGGGACAGTTCCATCTCTTTTTCATCCAAATATTCCAGATAGAACCGGATGGATTTTGCCCTGCGGCCAACGGTATTCGGGGAACGGTTTGCTCGAATCAAATGCGTCAGATACTTGGACGGGAGCAGCACCATCTGCCAACTCTGATGATCCCGGATCAAGAAATATTCCTGTTTTCCTTCCCAGATATGTTCCACTGCATATCGTGCCATTTTGCTCACCGTCCTTTCCTCTAACGCTATACACATTATACCCACTTCATGTTCAAATAGCTATTCATCAATACCAACAATCCCTCCAAAACCGCTCCAAAAACTGTACTAAATTTTCCCCTTAAAAGCGCCTGGAAAATAAGCACAAGCAACAAGGCTGGAAAGCAGATTTTTCCTATTATAAATAATACTCTACACCTTTCCGGCTGCGGATGAAATCCTGTACCTCTTTCAACTCTTCTGCTATCCGGCAGGGCGGAAGCGCACACATCACATCTTCGTGATACTTGCCGCCTTTTACCGCCCGGATATCTAAAATAGACACCACGCAGGTATCGGTTTCTGTCCGGATGGCTCTCCCAAATCCCTGGCGCAGTTTCTTCTGCATATCCGGCACAATGATAGACTGGATATAGGATTCCAAAGAGTCATACGTCTCCTTCTCTGCCTCGCTGATGGGATCCGGTACTGCAAAAGGCAGTTTCACAATAATCAGCGAAGATACCATATCCCCCGGAAAGTCCACCCCTTCCCAACAGGATCCGGCTGCAAACAGCACCGCATTCTCCATCGTCTTAAACCGCAGGATTTCTTCCTGGGAATGTCTCCATACTTCTACCATCGGAAAGGGAATCCCATCCCTTAATATCTGGTACACGCTTCCCATCAATGTATAGGAAGTGAACAAGACCAGCGTATGCCCGTAAGTAGAACAGATCAGGGAATGGATCTGGCCTGCCACCATCTCAGCTTCTTCCCTGCTTCCCCTTTTACACTTCCGCAAAGTTTTTGGAAGATATAACAGACAGTTTTCTTCATACGCAAACGGGGATTCTGCCACATAAGACTGTACACCTGTACGTCCTTCCAGTCCAGTCATCTGTAAAGTACGTGCAAATCCTTTTCCTGCTTTCAAAGTTCCACTAGTTAAGATAGCAGACAGTGCCTGTTCCCGATCCCATAGCATTTCCCGCAAAAGCTGCGGAATCTCCCGGCTGGCCGCGCATAAGACCGGAATCTTTTCTTTATCCATACGCAGATGGAGTACATACTTAGAATTTTTCTGTAAAAAACACTCTAGTACTTCTTTTGCCTCCTGAAGTCTGTTTAACACCCACTTTGGTACTACTCCCTTTAGCTGTTCCATCATTCTTTCAATCATCTGGATTCCCTCCCATAAACAAAATTCGCATTCTCCGGTCAACTGAAAATTTTCCTTTATGCCATGGGAAAATATGTGACTTTCCCCGATAATCGTAAAAATACTATACATCCCGGCTTTTAAAGTTCTGGCTTCCACATTTTGATGTTCCCGTTCCAGATAATAAGCGATCTCCCGGATATCATCCATACATAAATTCTTCCCAAACATCTGCCTGGCCGCCTCCGGAAGTTTATGTGCTTCATCCACTACCAAAGCCCGGTAATCCGCCAGCAATGGTTTATACTCTTCCCTTCGGTGGAATGCATCTGCCAGTAAATAATTGTGATTACAAATCTGAAGGAACACATCCTGCTTTTTGGATTCTTCCAAGTATCGCTGATAGCGGCACGTCTGCCTGCCCGGACATTCCCTTGGACAGAACTTCGGCACACACACCAGCCTTCTGTCAAACCCACTCAAATCCTTTACGGTATCCATATCATAATGTTTCCGCAAAGATAGTAGTGCTTCTTTTTGGGCAGCATTCTTCTGTTTATGGCGGATTGCCTCGATTCGTTGTTCCAGCCTGTTGTCACAGACAAAGTGTTCCTTCCCTTTCCGCACCACTGCCCGAAGAGGAGACTGGATCATGCCTTGTTCCAGCAGCACTCTGGATAAAAATGGAATATATTCTGTTACTATGGCTTTCTGCAATGCAATGCTGGAGGCGGACACCACCACCATGATGCGGGAGAGGAAGGGCAGGTAGTCGTGGATGACCGCATCCTGGAGGGCGATGCTGGAAGTGGAGATCACGATGGGCTGGTCGGCCAGCCTCTCGCTGGCCCGGAACTGGCGGAACACCGCCCCGGCCACCAGATAGGCATAGGTCTTGCCAATTCCTACCCCTGCGTCACACAGCGCAATTCTTTCTCCCAGCAAGGTATCTAACATTTCATGGCACAAGCGGATCTGTTCTTCCCTGACCGCCAGTCCCTGTTCCGGAAGCAGCACCCGGAAAATCTTCTCTACTTCCTGATGTGCTCTCTTTTGATATTCAACTTTGTAAAACATATTGCTTCTTCTTTCCGCATGACGTTAATACCACAAGGATACGGCTGTGGGATCTCCC
>ENA-OPRR01002341-OPRR01002341.1-human-gut-metagenome-genome-assembly--contig:-NODE-2341-length-12714-cov-2.407852_pt1 | contig 12714 bp, 10 predicted proteins | sample MGYA00241796_ERZ501883 | MGnify/ENA primary metagenome ERZ501883 (study PRJEB25962, sample SAMEA2042406) | human gut metagenome | biome: human gut; feature: human-associated habitat; material: faeces...
CTGCACGGGGATGCGCCACGGGTAGTTGTCCCCGGACAGGGTGTAGGCGCCGATGCCCAGCTCCTTGAGGTAATAGGTGAACAGGGCGGAGACACAGGTTTTCATCACGCCGCTGCCGCCGGTGACGGTGATCACGGCTTTGCGGGCGGGATTGGATTCCAGCGCCTCTTTCAGCATGGGCAGCATGGCCTGGAAAGTCACATTGGCTTTCTCGATGGACATGGGTCCGATCCAGACCTTGTCTCCGGGCATGTCGCCTTGAGGAATATCCTCCGGGACCTGCGGGGGCTGCCAGTTGCTGACAGCGTTTGTAATGGCTTGTAATACATCTATTGACATATGGCGCCCTCCCAATAAACTGTTTATAGTACAACGTTATCATACCATATCTTTTTGTTTTATTCAACTAAAACTGGGATTCTGATCTCAAAAACATAAATTTAGGCAATCGTTTGTGTTGAAAACTCTTCCTAAGGGGCCAGGGTTGCGGATCACGGCGGTGTGTGGTATACTGAACAAATATTAAACTTAAATCAGGGGGAATCTGTGATGTTTCAATACAAGAAAATGGTGCCGGGAGACCCCACGATCCTGCCGGGGATGCACACTGTGCTGGCGGATCGCAGTCAGGCGAACCAGGTAACCTATGTGCCCAACGTGGAATACGTCCAGCGGGATGGGGAGGCTCTTCATCTGCAAATGTTGTTTCCCGCGGGCCTTCGTCCGGGAATGACTTCTACCCTGCGGTATCCCTTGGTGGTATTTGTCCAGGGCGCCGCCTGGATGGAGCAGGATATGTTCATGAACCTTCCTCAGCTTTGCCCCCTGGCGAAAGCAGGCTTCGTGGTGGCCAGCGTGAAGCACCGGCCCGCGTTTCAGGCTAAGTTTCCCGCCTTTTTGCAGGACGTGAAATCCGCCATCCGGTTTTTGCGGGCCCACGCGGAGGAGTATTTCATCGACCCGGATCAGGTGGCTATTTGGGGAGATTCCTCCGGCGGACACACTGCCCAAATGGTGGGTGTCACCGGGGATATGGGGGAGTTCAAGACCTCCGATAACCATGAGGTTTCCGACAGCGTTCAGGCGGTGGTGGATTTCTACGGCCCCAGCGACGTGACCCGCATCAACGACGGTCCCCGTGACCCGGCTTTCACCGCGGACAAGTCTAAGATCCCGGAGGACATTCTGTTTGGGGGTTGTGTCATCGATCACCCGGAGATTGCTCAGCCGGGGAATCCCCTGACCTACATCCAGGAAGGAAAGCCTTTGCCTCCCTTCTTGGTGGTCCATGGGGATGAGGATCCTATGGTGCCTTTCAACCAAAGTGTGCTCACGGTGCAGAAGCTCCAGGAGACCAAACACACTGTGGAATTTTACAAGGTGGTAGGCGCTGGTCACGGCCTGTTCCTGTGGACGGAGGAAGTTACCGATCTGGTGATCCGCTTCCTGAAAGCATGGTTGGCGCTGTAATTATTAAGAAACGGGGGCATGCTCCTTCTGGGGTACGCCCTTTTTTCGTGGGGCACGGTCTTGCGCCCTTTTTTGGGGTATGCTATAATCAGGGCCGTTTGTGAAAGTGAAAGGGGAGTGGCCTGTTTTGAAAGATCAAGAAGTGCTTGCCCTGCTGCCGGAGCTGCTTTTAGAATGGTATGATCGCAGCGCAAGAGTGCTGCCCTGGCGGGAGGATCCCACGCCATACCGGGTGTGGGTGTCGGAAATCATGCTCCAGCAGACCAGGGTGGAAGCGGTGAAGCCCTACTATGAGCGTTTTCTGGAAGCCTTCCCCACAGTGGAGGCCTTGGCAAACGCGCCCACGGATCGGGTGCTGAAGATGTGGGAAGGCCTGGGCTACTACAACCGGGCCAGGAATCTCCAGAAAGGCGCCCAGATGGTGATGGAACGCTTCGGGGGACAGGTGCCCGCATCTTTTGAGGAATTGCGTTCCCTGCCCGGTGTGGGGGATTACACTGCCGGTGCCATTGCCTCCATCGCCTTTGGATTGCCTGTGCCCGCAGTGGATGGCAACGTGCTTCGGGTGATCTCCCGGGTGTTGTGCCGCCGGGACAACATCCTGGATCCCAAGGTGAAAAGCCGGATGGAGGGGGAGATCCGGGCGATCCTTCCTCAACGGGTGGGAGATTTCAACCAATCCCTCATGGAGCTGGGAGCCACCATCTGCCTGCCGGGCGGACCGCCCAAGTGTTTGCTGTGTCCTCTGAACCAGGTATGCCGAGGCTATCAGGAAGGAGTCGCTTTAGAACTTCCGGTAAAAACAAAGCCCAAACCCCGGAAGAAAGAGGAGCGTACCCTCTTTCTGCTGGTTTCCAGAAAAGGAAGGCTGGGGCTTTGGAGAAGGCCGGAGCAGGGACTTTTGGCGGGCCTTTGGGAACTGCCTGGCGTGGAGGGGAAACTTAACCAGGAGCAGGCGTTGGCGTTTTTAGACAGCAAAGGTGTAAAGGCAGAAAACATTACACAAGGCCCTAAAACCAAGCATATCTTTTCCCATGTGGAATGGCACATGAACTGCTGGGTGGTCCGTGACGTAGAGGAATCGGCGGAGTTTACTTGGGCCGGGACCAGGGAACTGCGGGAGACCTACACTCTGCCTTCCGCTTTTAAAGGGTACTTCCCTCTGGTGGAGGAGCTTGTCACCGGTTGACCGTCAGGGTGGGCGGCAAAAGGGAAAAAACCGGGAAAGCGTTGACCTTTTCCAATCTTTGGGGTAAAATAGAAAAAATATAATTTTTAAAATACGGCGGCGCTTCCTTCCAGAGGCGCGCCATTTCTTTCCAGGGAGTATCTATGGCGCAGGACAAAAAACAGAGCTTTATGAAAGGGGCGGCCATTCTTTCCGCCTCCACCTTGATCGTCAAGCTGCTGGGGTTGCTTTTCTCCATCCCCTTGGCAAACTTCATCGATCCGGAAGGCATGTCGCACTTCTACATCGCCTACAATATCTTCGGGCTGTTCCTCATGCTGTCCACGGCGGGACTACCTATCGCTGTGTCCCGCATGGTAGGCACCGCCTTTTCCCAGGGACACCGCCGGGAAGCGGATCAGGTGTTTTCCGTGGCTTTCTGGCTGTTCTTTTTCCTGGGATTGTTCGGCTGTCTGGTCATGTTCTTCGGCGCGGACCAGATCGCTCAGTGGTACGGCAGCCCTGAGGCGAATTTCGCCATCATGGCCCTGGCGCCCACCCTGTTCTTCATCTCAATTGAGTCCTCTTTGAGAGGGTATTTCCAGGGGCGCTCCAATATGATTCCTACCGCCACGTCTCAGACCATCGAGGCTGTGACCAAGGTGATCATCGGCGTGGGCCTGGCCTTCTATATCATCCGCAATTTCCAGGTTGACGCTGACCGTTGGGCGGCAGTGGGAGCCATTATCGGCGTGTCTGTCAGTGCTGCGCTGGGAGCCATTTACCTGCTGCTGTTCAAGCTGTTTCAGAGCCGCCGGGATCGGATTGAGCGTTGGGCTGACGAACCGCCTCTCACGTCCCGTCAGCAGATGCTCGTCAATCTGGTGCGTTTCGCGGTGCCCATCACTATCGGCTCCTGTTTTTTGAGTCTGTTAGACACTGTGGACGGAGCCATTCTGATGAATCGTTTGCAGGAAGCCGCCAGGTTTACTCAGGAGCAGGCCGACTGGTGGAACGGCACTTTGGGCCACGCTCGGAAATTCTTCGATCTGCCAGGGGCTTTCGTGGTGCCCATCTCCACCAGTTTGCTTCCTATTTTGTCTGGCGCTATCGCCGCCAAGGACAAGCATCAGGTGGATCGGATCTCCTCTACCGCTCTGCGGGTGACTCTGCTGATCGGCATCCCTTCCTCAGTGGGTATGGCCATTTTTGCGGAACCTATCTGCCAGCTTCTGCTGTACAATCAGCCCGAAGTGGCTCAAAGCGCCGCTCCTCTGCTGACCATGCTGAGCCTTGCCATCGCTTTCAGCGGCATGCTCTTCACCACCAACGCCATTTTGCAGTCCTTTGGACGTGCCACCCGTCCGGTGGTGAATATGGCCGTGGGCGGTATTATCAAGATCGTTCTTTCCTATATCTTGATCGGCATCCCTGAAGTGGCTGCGATGGGTTCCGCTATCAGCACGGTGGTGTCCTACGTGGTGATGGTGGTGCTGAACCTGATTGCCATCCGCACCAGCCTTCCCCAGATGGACAGTGTGGTAAAAACCGCTCTGCCTTTGCTCCTTTCCGCCGTTGTCATGGGCGGGGTGAGCTATGGTGTGTATTGGGTCCTGACCTTGATCATCAGTCCCAAGGTGGCGGTTCTGCCCGCTATCGCTGTGGCTATTTTGGTGTATGCGGTGTGCGTGGTGGTGTTCCACGGGGTGAGTTACGACGATGTGGTAATGCTTCCCAAGGGTCAGACTCTGGCCCGGCTTCTCCATATGACTCCTCCGCGGAAAGCCCGGGAAACTGCTCCCCAGTTGGCGGAGGAACCCGTCTTTGTGGAAGAAGAGGTACTCCCCCAGGAAGAGGCTACTGCTGTTGTCCAACAGGAGGAACAGGCGCCTGTACCCGCTGTGGTTGAACGCCGCCGTGGAGGAGGCAAATACACTCCCCGTCATATGCGTTGATAGAGAAAAATAAAAGGCCGCTGCCAGTGTGCAGCGGCCTTTTTAAATTGCAGCAAGTTGTTTTTAAATCTCAAATACTTGGCCCGGCTTGGAAACGTCCATCACGTGCTTGGCGTATTCCCGGTAGGTGGGGGTGGATTTGAACAGGGGTACCACACTGTAATCTCCCCACATGTGCATGGGGAATACATGCTCAGCCCCAGCGGCCTCGAAGAAGTACTTCATGCCCAGATCAAAATCCGCCTCCTGGCGGGGATCCAGGGGCACGAAAGCCACGTCGATAGCCTTTCCGCCGGAGAGAAGACTCAACTCGTTTTTGTATTGGGCGGTCATTTGGTCGTTTTGGAACCGGGGAGCGCCGTCCCACACCCAGCAGTTCAGATCCCCGGCGTGGTAGATCCGTTTGCCTTCGCATTGGACCAGGAACGCCACGCCCATATCGGTGGAACGCAAGGTAGCCACCTTTACATCACCTACCTGGTAGAACAGATGAGGCGCCACAAAAGTGACCTGATCTTTCAGTTCCTGGGGCACCTGGCGGGGGGAGATGTCGTCGGAGAGCAGGTAGTGGACTTCTTTCCCAGGCTGAGCCAGCTGGAAGATATCCGGGGAGAAGTGGTCTCCGTGGCTGTGACTGGCGAATACATACAGAGGCTTTTCAATGGGAGGAAGTTCTCCCTGGTAATAGTCGAACAGCAGGCAGCAGTGGTCCAGCTCCACAAAGTAAGAGCTGTGGAGAATAAAGGTGACTTTCATGGGTAACCGTCCTTTCTATGGAAGATTTACAGCCGGATGGCCGCGTGGGAAAACCCGGCGGCGTCACGGGTGACCTCCACCCGGCAGGGAATGCGATTTTTCAGCTCCGACACGTGGGAGATGATCCCGATGAGCCGGCCGCTGTTTTGGAGCATGGCAAGAGCTTTCATAGCGGTGTCCAGAGTCTCCCCATCCAGGGAGCCGAAGCCCTCGTCAATGAATAGAGAGTCTAGCCGCACCGCTCCGGAGTGGTTCTGGACCACGTCGGAAAGGCCGAAGGCCAAAGACAGGGAGGCCAAGAACTGTTCTCCGCCGGAAAGGGTCTCGATGGAGCGGGGCAGCATAGAACTGCCATCCAGCACTTCCAGATCCAGACCCCCGTAGCCTCGGCTGGCGGGGCCCTCTTTTAAGCGTAGGGCGTAACGACCTCGGCTAAGGGTGGAGAAAAACCGGTTGGCGCTGACCAGCACCTCGTCCAGCATAACGCTGAGCACGTACTGGAGGATGGGCATCTTCAAGGGGTTGGAGCCGGAGAGAGATTTGGACAGTCGGGCTACGCGGGAAAGCTGACTTTCTACACAGCCCAGCTCTCCATCCAGCCGCCGGATCTCCTCCAGGGTGGTCTTCAGCGTCTGAAGGGCGCTGGCGGTTTTTCCCAGTTCCTCCCGACGGGTCAGGTTCTCCTGACGGAGGTCCTGACAGCGTTGCCGCAAAGGTTCCAGCTCCGGGGGCGTTTCCCAGGGAGCGGGACAGGCTTTCCACTGGGCTTCCGCCTTATCCAGGGTTTCTTTGGACAGTGCCAGGGCGGTTTTTGCTCGTTCCCGCTGGGCATCTCCTTCCTGGGCTTCTCTCAAAAGCTGAGTGGCGTTTTTTTCGCGGGCCTCGTAGTCCCTCTTTTTCTGGAGAATGGCCCCTTCCAGAGCGTTTAGGTCCAGCCCGGCGCAGGCGGCTTGGGCTTCCTTGGCACGCCGCTCCAATTCCTCTCCCTGGGCGGTGATGGCGGACAGCCGTTCCCGCAGTGCACTTTCTTTTTTCTGGCAGGCTTCCCGTTCTTCTCCCAGGGCCCGGAGCTTTTCTTTGGCAGCTTCCAGACGGGCGACAGCGCTTTTGGCGGTGTCTGTTGCCGCGGCGGTTTCTTGGAGGAGGCGGGTGGCCTCTTCACGAGTGGGGTTGCCTAAGGGTGCGGCTGTGTCCTGGCAGAGAGCCTGTTGCTCCCGGACGCTTTCCGCTGCCTGAGCGGCTTCCCGTTCTTGGGCGCCGGCCCGAGCGGCGGCGTCTGTGTGGGCTTTGCGAGCGGCTTTTTCCTCCTCACGGAGGGCGTCGATCTGCTGAGGGTCCAGCAGGGTTTCCTGGCCCTGAGCTGGGGAGGGGTGAGACAGTGACCCGCACACCGGACAGGGTTTTCCCTCCTCCAAAGTGTGGGCCAAGTCCAAGGCGGAGTTTTGCCGCAGAAGGGCTTCCTGGCGTTCCAGACGCTGGGTTACGGTCTCCAAGAGGAGCTGTTTCTGTCGGGCGGCTTTCCGGCTGGCAGATACCGCCGCTTCCCCCTCGTGGAGCCGCTTCTCTCGACGGGAAAGTTCCTCCCAGGCGGCAGTCAGCTTTTCCAGGGCCTGCCGTCGTTCCAGCAGGGCAGGCAGCTGGGCTGAGGCTTCCTCGCAGGTCTTTAAAAAGGCGTTGCCCTTTTCCATGCGTTGGGAAAGGACGGCCTCCTGCTGTTTTAGTGTTTCCAGGACGCTCTGCTGTTCCAAGGCTTGTTTCCGGGCAGCGGCGGCTTGGTCCTGAGCGTTTTTTGCTTGGATCAGCTGTTCTCGCCGCTCTTTCAGCTGGGCGCTTTCCTGAGCCAGAGTCACAGCCTGCTCCCGGAGCGCTTGAGCCTGTGACCGCTTCTCCTCCAGTTGGGGGGCAAGCCGCTCAAGTTCTGTCCAGGCGATTTGAGCTTTCTGAAAGGCTTGGGCGGCCTCCTCCCGGATTTTGGCCCGACGGAAGTATTCCTCGGCGGCTTGGAGCAAGGCTTCCTCTTTTTCCAAAGTTTCCGCTCCGGAGGCGCTTTCTTTCCGAAGGACTTTTTCCCGCTGGGAAAGTGCCTCTGCCTTTTCCTCCAAGGCTTGGGTGGTTTCCACTCCCTCTTTTTGCAGAAGGGAGACACGCAGAGCTGTGGACTGCTTTGCCTTGTCCTCCAATTCCCGTTCTCGCTGGTGGAAACGATCGGTCACGGACCGCCAAACTCCGGCAGAAAACAGGGTCTTGAGCATTTCTCCTTTGTCGTTGGAGTTGGCTCGCAGCAGTCGGAGAAATTCCCCCTGGGGCAGGACGATTACTTGGGAGAACTGCTCGCAGGTGAGATGGAGTAGTTCCTCTGCCCGGCGGCGGACAGCGCTTTCACTGCCGCTCTCTATGAGCTGAAATTCTCCCTCCTCCAAACGGAAGCACTCATGGGTCTCCCGCAGCTCCGGCGCTTTCGTGTTCCGGTTGATGTGGGTAAACTGGCTGCGGCGGAAGCGGTAGGTATCCCCTTGCAGGGAGAAGTCAAATTCCACCAGGGTGGGCAGCTCTTGGGGCGCGCTCATGCAGCGCATGCCCCCGAAGCTCCGTTTGCCGCCGGTAGCCTTGCAATACAGGGCGAAACACATGGCGTCCAACAGGGAGGTCTTTCCTCCTCCCGTGGGACCGGTGATGAGAAACAGCCCCGTTTCGTCAAATTGGGTAAGATCCAGTTCCGTTTTTTCCAGATAAGGCCCGAAGGCCTGTAACAGCAAACGCAAGGGTCGCATCCCGGCGTCCTCCTTTCTCCGTGTAATGGGATCCGGTCATCCCTGGGCCTGAAGGCTTTCCAGCACTTCCCGGAACAATTCCAGATCTTCAGGGGCAGCCTCCGTCTGGCACACCTCCTTGAGAAAGGAGGTGAATACTGTCATCTCGTCCTGGCCTTTCAGCCGGGCTGCCCGCTCCCCGGTGACTCCCTGTGCCATCCAGGGGTTGCTCACCGAAAGCAGGTTGGGATAGAAGGGCCGCAGCCGTTCTGCTGCCAGCATCACCGGAGCATCATCTGTGAGAACCAGTTCCACGTAATCTTGGCAGGGGGCATTTTGCCCCTCCCGCAGCAGGTCCTCGAAGAGTCCTTCCACTCTTCGCACGTCTCGCAGGGGCGTGCAGGGGACGAACTCCGAAAGCATTTCCGTGCCGGTCCATTCCAGCTGGACCATTCCCTTTTTTTGGTGTTCCTCGTCCACGGAATACTTTAAGGGGGAACCGGAATACCGACCTTTTTCCCCTGCACGTTGCGGACCGTGGAGATGGCCTAAAGCCGCGTAATCAAAGGGATCGAACAGGGAGGTGGACACTTGGCCGCTGCCCCCTACGAAAAGAGCGCTTTCCGAGTCGGAGGTCTGGCTTCCTGCTGCGAAGCAATGGGATACTAGCACATGGCCCGCTCCTGGAAGAAACAAGGGAAGCAGCTTCTCGATCATGGCCTGAGCACAGGCGCCCTCTCCACGTAGAGAGTCGTCTTTCAGAAAATCCCTGGCTTGGGAGGTGTCAAAATAGGGGAGAAGAAACAGCTGCAAGGTTTGGCCGTCCTCTTCCAGGACTACCGGGTCCAGAGCGTCGGAGAGCTCCGTGGCGAAGTACACCCCGTCCCGGCGAAGAGCGGTTTTGAGCAGGGCCATACGGTCGGCACCGTCATGGTTTCCGGCGATGACGCACACCTTGGTTCCCAAGTCCATCAAGGAGTTGAGGACCGTGTCAAATAACCGGATAGCCTCGGTGGGAGCGATCTGCCGGTCGTACACGTCCCCGGCCAGGATCACGCAGGCAGGGCGTTCCCGTTCCACCTGAGGAAGGAACACCCGTTCCAGAAACCACCGCTGATCTTCCAGCAGACTGCGGCCATAGAGCATCCTTCCCAAATGCCAGTCAGAGGTGTGCAGCAGCTTCATATATGGTCTCCTTTGTCAGAATTAATTCAGAAATACAGGCTTTTCTTTTTCCGTGAAATAAGGTAAAATAAACAGGATAACTGTTATGGTAAACCGACGAAAGAATAGTTTCCCCATGGCAGCGCAATTGCCATGGGTGTGCCGCGTCCTTTCGCGGCAGAGGCCGAAAGTCATACGGTAAGGCCTTATTTGTTTTTACATTGTAACACAAAAAGGGGAAAAAGGATAGGGACTCAGGTCCCGGAGGATCAAAAACGGGAAAATCAGTTTGGCCTTTTCCAGGGAAAGGGCGGAAAGGATCATCTATGAAGCGACTGAAAAGGATTGCCGCGTCATTGCTGGCAGTAGTGTGCCTGGCTGTAAGCTGTAGTGTGAGCGCCTCCGCGGAGGGCTTTGACTATGGATGGGACAACGACAAGGACAACAATCCCAACGGGCCCCATTGCAAAGCCTACCTTATGCTGAATCTTGACACCGACACGGTGGTCTATTCGGAGAACGCCGACGAGCAGCTGCCCATGGCGTCTCTGACCAAGATCATGACCTATATTGTGGCTTACGAGACCATTCCGGACATTGAAAACGCGGAGATCACCATTCCCCAAAGCGTGTTCGATGAGCTTTCCGGTACGGGCAGTTCCATGGCGGATTTCGATGTGGGGGACACTTTCACAGGGGAGCAGATGCTCTACCTGATGATGGTTCCTTCCGGCAACAACGCCGCCTTGACCCTGGCCAAATATGTGGACGAGCTTTATGCATCCGGGCAGATCGGCCAGGAAGAGACTTCCTCCACAGAGGAAAATGCTTCTTCGGGGGAGGAAAGTTCTTCTTCCGGGGAGGGCACTGCCAATGACGATCCGGAAGCGGTGTCCGGCACCACGGATACTTCCTCTAGTGAGGCCAGCAGTTCCAATGGGGAATCTTCTCAAAATAGTTCTACGGATACCACCGAAACCAGCGATGAATTCGACCCTACCGACTATACGGGTAAGAGCTATTTTGTCCAGCTGATGAATGAAAAGGCGGCGGAATTAGGATGCACTAACACCCACTTCACCAATCCTCACGGTCTGCACAACGACAATCACTATTCCACCGCCAGGGATATGGTGACCATCACCAAGTACGCTATGAGCCTGCCTCTGTTCACGGAGGTTACCGGCACGACGGCTTACAACTATTATCCCATTGGCCATCCGGAAAAGGAAAAGACTGCCAACACCACCAATAAGATGCTGACCAACTATGCCGCTGACGGATATTCCTATTATTACCGTTACGCCACTGGTATCAAGACTGGCTCCCACGACCAGGCTGGCTATTGTATTGTAGCATCGGCCACTTATGAGGGGTATACCTACGTGGTGGCGTGTCTGGGATGTCCCATGATCGACAATGATATTCACGGAGAGATGCTGGACGCCGCCAGCCTATTCCGATGGGCGTTCCTGAACCTGGAGATACGCACGGTAGCGGCTCAGGGAGATATCCTAGCGGATGTGCCCTTGGAATACGCTTGGCAGCAGGACACCCTTCAGCTGGTAGCCGGGGAGAATGTGTCTGTGACGCTCCCCAAGAACGTGGACGCTTCCAGCATTATCGTGAAGACGGATGTGCCAGAAAGTGTTCAAGCGCCCATAGAGCGTGGGGAACAGGTGGGAACAGCCACCATGAGTTATGCGGGTGAAGCCATTGCCACGGTGCCGTTGGTGGCCGCGGAATCTGTTTCCCGCAGTGAGATGCTCTCCTTCCTCAGCCAGGGAAGCTCGGTGCTCACTTCGCCCTGGTTCCTCATCATCATGGGCGTGATCCTGGCTTTAGTGCTGATTTATGTGATCTTGATTCTTCTGTACCGCCGGAAGCAGAAACAGCTGCGGCGAGTGCGCAAGCACAGGGATCTGTAAAAAAAGAGGCCCCCTAGGGGGCCTCTTTTCATGGAAAGAAAAGGGACTGCCTGTAGGCAGTCCCTTTTGCGTTAGATGAGATCGGTTCCCCAGTCCACCACGTTGGAATGGGAGACCACCCACTGATAATCTTCGTAGGTGGTGTTGGGTTTCAGTCCGGCGGGAACGTTGTTCTCCCGTGCAGACCGTGCCTGTGATGAGATAAACAGGTGTATCGTGGGTTTCCTGGCTGTACCGTTCTGTCAGCTCTTCCTGGTACTGATCGGAAAGAGCTTTGTCATAGGTAAGCTCTTCCAGCACACAGTGGCGAAACTCCCTTTTGAACTGGGAAGCAATGAGAGTCATGCCCCGTTCTACCTCCCAGGTTCTAGGAAATTCCTCTGAGCTGTCCAAGGCTTCTGGATCGTCAATAAGAAGATGAGTCTGAACGTTTTTCGTGTCCCCGTAGCTCATGGAGTCGATATATCCGGGCAGAAACACCAGCATGCATACCAAAAGCGCTGTTCCCAGCAGTGCAGGCAGCACGATTCGTGCCCGTTTGGCGGAAAACAGGGGACGCAGATACTTGGGGTTGGGAATGAACGCAGGAATTCCAGGGCTATACATAAACGCTCCTCCTCTCTCAACAGGAGACTTTCACTTTGGATGGAAGCGTTACAGTAGGAAACCATGATCCATAACGCTAATGTTGGTGTGAGCGTTTTTGGCGTCGCCAACCACCCACTGATAATCCTCGTAGGTAGTGTTTGGTTCTAATCCGGAAGGTACGTCTTTTTCTCCGGTGGTGAAGCTAGCGGTGATGAGAAACACGTCCTCGCCGTAAAGCTGATTCTTGTACAGTTCCGCTAGCTGGGGCCGCAGTTGGTCGGAATAGGCCTTATCGTAGGTGAGAGATTCCAGGTTGCAATGACGGAACTCCACCTGGAATTTGTTTTTCACCTGTTCCATGGCCATTTCTGCCTGCCATGTTTTGGGGTACTCCTGGGAGGCGTCCAGCTGTGCCGGATTGTCCACCAGGATATTCACCTGGGCGTTATCCACGGTTCCCTGCCCCAGGGATTGAAGGTAGGGTGGGACCAGAATAACAGCGAATACCAGTGCCAAAATAAGCACCAGGATCCCCAGCACAAGAAACACGCGCCGGGTGGAGAACAGTTGTTTCACGTCCAAAAAACGTGATTGGGTCGTCCAGTCAGACGGGGTAGGCCATAGGGCTGGCATAAATCTCCCTCCTCTCAGCAGGGGACTTTCTTTCGCAACCAAAAGGGCTATCTTGAAAGAAAGCCCGGTAAAAATGTGACACTTCTACATCTTAAGAGTAGCACATTTTACCGAGCTTGTCAATCTATATAAAAATCGGCTGTGTAATTCTCTATATTATAGCTTTCTGTACTAAAGCACCACGCCTTCACCGCCGGTTTTAGCGAACAAACGGCGGATCTCACCCCGCAAGCCCCGGTATTCCTCATTTTCCAGGGACTTTGTGGAAAACAATTCCTTAGCGCAGCGTTGGGCTTGACGAA
>ENA-OPRR01002345-OPRR01002345.1-human-gut-metagenome-genome-assembly--contig:-NODE-2345-length-12682-cov-5.133207_pt1 | contig 12682 bp, 13 predicted proteins | sample MGYA00241796_ERZ501883 | MGnify/ENA primary metagenome ERZ501883 (study PRJEB25962, sample SAMEA2042406) | human gut metagenome | biome: human gut; feature: human-associated habitat; material: faeces...
AGCATCATAACGGCGACGATAGTGTGAAGACGCGACAATAGCAAGCTGCCAGGTCGCAATTTAAAATGCGATGAGCCGATGAGTCAAGTACCGCTTGACTCGTTTTTTTTTTACTCTTTTTCTTGTCTCCTATACTTATAAATGATATAGTAGTTGGGAACTGGTTCGAGAGCCAAACCCAGTATAAAAAACTAAGAACATATGAATATAATTCATGATGTTTGGCTTCTAACTGTTCTTTAGAAGAAGGAGAAAATCGAATATGAAAAAACTAGACGTTAAAACGATTGCATTAAACGCAGTCATCGCTGCAGTCTACGCAGCACTTACTATTGGCTTAGCGCCAATTTCTTATGGTCAGGTGCAGATGAGAATTTCAGAAGTAATGATCTTCCTTGCATTCTACAATAAGAAATATATCCCAGGATTAGTATTAGGATGCTTCATTGCGAACGTTCCATCATCTCTTGGTGCATATGATATGGTATTTGGTACATTTGCGACTTTACTTGCAGTAGTTGCTATGAACAAAGTATCTAATCGTTATGTTGGTGGTATCTTAGGTGGATTAATCAACGGTATCATTGTTGGTATTGAATTAACACTTGCATTCCATACACCATTCCTATTAAATGCAGTTTATGTATTTGTAGGTGAAGTTGTTGTATTAGAAATCGGTGCATTCTTATTTGGATTATTAGAAAAGAATGAACCCTTATTAAAGATTATTAAAGCATAAAAGAACCTTCGGGCAATGTCATCAAGTTAAGAATTGACAGCTATCAAGGCATACAAACAAAATGTATGCCTTTTTTATTTGCTCTTGACAAAAGCCCAAAAATGTAAGGCCAATAATCAATATTTATATATTGATTATTGGCCAATTGTTTATAGATGTCGTCGGAGGTATACATTATGGACAACTATAAACAACTCGAGAAAACTTTAAATCACATTATCAAAAAAATGAACGATTCACGCTCCATTTTCTGCGAAAATTCCAGAACAGACTTCATTCGTTCTCGTAAACTGGATTTTCAAGATACCATCAAAATCCTCTTCTGCATGGAAAACGGCTCCTTAAGAGATGAACTATTTAAGTCTTTTGATAATGCACTTGATACACCTACTGCATCTGCGTTTGTGCAGGCTAGAAATAAAATCAAGGTGGATGCTCTTAAACATATTTTCAATAAGTTTAATGATAGAACTCATGAAGACATACTGTATAAAGGATATCGTCTTCTCGCTATTGATGGGAGTGAATTGCCAATCGATAATTCCATATATGATAAAGAAACAAGAGTTCTAAGAACAGGCGGTACCAATAAGCCTTATTCCGCATTTCATATTAATGCCAGCTACGATCTCCTTGAGCGATCATATGATGATCTTATTATACAGGGTCAGGCAGTAAGGGATGAAAATGATGCTTTCTGCCAGCTTGTGGATCGTTATCAGGGAAGGAAAGCAATTTTTATAGCAGACAGAGGATATGAATCTTATAACGGTTTTGAACATGTTGCGAAATCTGGAAACAAGTATCTTGTCAGAGTCAAGGATATCAATTCTAAAACCAGTATGACAAGATCTTTAGGGCCGTATTCGAATGATGAGTTTGATATTGACGTGTTTAGAATGCTTACTCTGAAATGTACATCAATGATAAAGCATGCCCTCAGCTATATAAAGTATGTCCTACTAATATGCGATTTGACTATATGTCTAAAGAAGATCCCTGGTATGAGTTTAATTGCAGGACAGTTCGATTCAAAATCACTGAAGATACATATGAATGTATAATTACTAATCTTGATAGGACTAAATTCTCATCTGAAGACATCAAGGAACTATATAATAAACGCTGGGGTATAGAGACTTCTTTCAGACATGTAAAGTATGCAATAGGTTTGAACTCACATCACGCAAAGAAGAGAAAATATATAAAGCAGGAGATTTATATAAGTCTTACTCTTTATAATCTGACACAGAGACTTATAAGGAAGATAAAGATTGAAAAAAGAAACAAGAAATATATTTATCAGATTAATTTCACTAGAGCCTGTCATTTAGTAAGAAGTTTTCTAAACAAAAAAGATGGAAAAAATCCATCTTTAGAGAATCTGATAGCTAATGAAATCTTACCAATTCGCCCCGGTAGATCTCATAATAGAAACGTCAAACGAAAGTCGTTCATATATTTTAACTACAGATTTGACTATTCGGACAAATTATAAACCTTTTTGCGATGAAATAGAATATTTTTTAAAAAATCGTGAAAACGATACTTTTTTGGCTGCAATAAAATAAAAGTCAGAATAATATATCTGCTGATATATCATCTGACTTAAATTCTAGCATTATTAACTTAATGACATTGACCTTCGGGTTCTTTTTTTGTGAACTATTAGTTCTCTCTTAAAAAAGTTACTCACACCTATTGCGTACTTTTTTTACGATTCTAATGTGAATACTTGTAATTGATCTTTAAATAATAAACAATAGTAGTAAAGAAGAGAGGAACATATATGACACTTACAATTGGATTTATTGGAAATGGTAAAAGCACCAATCGTTACCATATGCCATTTATACTTACAAGAAAAGATAAAATTAAAGTAAAGACAATTTATAATCGTTCTATTCACTTTGATACATGGAAGAAAATAGAAGGTATTCATTACACAGAGAACCTAGATGAATTACTCAACGACAAGGATATTCAGGTTGTAGTAGTCACTTTAAAATCGAGTCTTCATTATGAATATGCGAAAAAGGTATTAGAAGCAGGAAAACATTGCGTAGTAGAAAAGCCATTTGCATCTAGTTATGCACAGGCAAAAGAATTATTTGATTTAGCTGAGTCTAAAGGACTCATGCTTCAATGTTATCAAAATAGAAGATTTGATAGTGACTTCTTAACTGTTCAGAAGGTCATTGAATCTGGAAAGCTTGGGGATCTATTAGAATTAGAAATGCATTTTGATTACTATCGTCCAGAAGTACCAGAAAGCATTCATGAATTCTCAGTAATTGATTCTTATCTCTATGGTCATGCTTGTCATACCTTAGATCAGGTCATCTCTTATTTTGGTAAACCAGATCATGCACATTATGATGTACGCCAATTATTAGGTGCAGGACGTATGAATGATTACTTTGATTTAGATCTTTATTATGGAACTCTAAAGGTCTCAGTAAAATCATCATATTTCCGTATAAAAGAGCGTCCTAGCTTTGTTTTATATGGTAAGAAGGGAATGTTTACTAAAACCAAAAAAGACCGTCAGGAAGCGGATTTGAAACATTTCTATATGCCTTATGAACATGAGGACTTTGGCTTAGATACTCCAGCTGATTATGGCACTCTTATCTATGATGAAGAAGGGCATTATCATGAAGAAAAGGTAGAAACAGTAAAAGGTGATTATGGTTACTACTATGATGCATTGTATGAAACAATCATCAATCATAAGCCACAGCTTGTTACTAAGGAACAGACATTATTACAGATGAAGATATTAGAAGATGCTATTAAAGGATTAAAATAGGAGGAACTATCATGAAATTAGGTATTGTAGGATCAGGAATGATCGTTAAAGACTTTTTAAAGATGTTTAATGAATTAAACGGTATTGAACTATTAGGTATCTCAGCACGTAATGAAGAGAACTTAAAGAACCTTTGTGTTCAGTATCCTATTGAACGTTATTATTTAAGTTATGAAGAAATGTTGGAAAATAAAGATATTGATACTATTTATGTAGCTGTACCAAATGATCTACATTTCATTATGTCTAAAAAAGCGCTTCTCGCAGGTAAAAACGTTATATGTGAAAAACCATTCACGACTAACCTCAAAGAGGCTTTAGAGCTCAAGGAAATCGCTGAGAAAGAGGATTTGTTCCTTTTAGAGGCTATTCCTAATCGATTCTTCCCTAACACATATCTATTAAAAGAAAAGGTAAAGGAACTAGGTAATATTCGTGTGATTAACTTTAACTTCTCACAATATTCATCAAGATATGATCGTTTTAAGAAGGGAGATATTGCGCCTGCTTTTGATCCAAATCATTCAGGTGGTTCTTTAATGGATTTAGGTGTTTATAACATCAATCTTGTTATGGAACTTTTTGGTAAACCTGAAAATGTAGATTATTATCCTAATATCGAAAGGGGTATTGATACATCAGGTGTACTTGTAATGGATTATGGTTATATGAAAGCAGTTTGTGTTGCCGCAAAGGATTGTCAGGCACCGCTATCTTCTACTATTCAGGGAGATGAAGGTTATATTGTCATGAGAAGTCCATCAAGTCAGATTACTGAATTCCAGATGGCTTTTAATAAGCAGAAAGAAGTGACTTATAACGAAAACGGACCGCATAACCGTATGTATTATGAATTTGTGGAATTAAAGAAAATCATTGAAACAAATGATAAAGAAAAGATGGCTGCACTTTTACAGGATACATTAGATGTTATGGAAGTACTCACTGAAGCAAGAAAAAAAGCAGGGGTTATATTCCCTGCTGACTAAGAGATGTTCAACATCTCTTTTTTTATATTTTTAAATCTTTATGAACTATTCCAACAAAAAATAGAATAAGAATTGTGACTAAGATAGTAATCACAAATAGTTCTAAAGTGTTCTGCTTAGGTTGTTCTTTTCTTTGAACTGTTACTGAAGCATTTTTATTTGTATTATTTGTATTTTGAACTGTTTCTGTAAGAACAGGTGAATAAGCCTGTACAGAGGGTGGCTGTACACAGCCAATCACTAACATAATTATAGATAAACATTTGGTTAATCGCATCATGATAGAGTTACTCATTGAAATGCCTTCTTTCCTCACATACAACTGTATTCTAGTCCTCATATAAACAATCGTCAATATAACAAGCGCTTACAAATATATAAAAAAGAGAAGAAAAATTCTTCTCTTAATGATGAAAGTTCGTATGTCCAGTAGAGAGCTCTGGTCTTTCAAGACCAGCTTTTTTACCTGCTTCAATAGACTTAAGAAGCCAGCTCATATTTTTGGCGATATTCTGCATAGTCGCAACACCTTCTGCATCTTTATAAACATCTTCAGGTTCACTTCCAAAGACTTCATTCCAATAATTGGCAGATACAATAGGCATATGAGAGATGCTGAAATGTTTGTTGACAACATCCATGCTTGCCACTTGTCCAGCACGTCTTGCACTAAAGATACAAGCGCCTGGTTTATAGACAAAGACACTCTTATTTGAATAGAAGGCTCTGTCTAATACTGCAAGTAATCTTGCACTCGGATGAGCATAATAGACAGGTGAGGCAAAGATAAAGCCATCACAGTCTTTTGCTTTTGTAGTGATTTCATTGACTACATCATCAAATACACATTGATGTTCAGTTACACATTTCTTACAGTTCATACAATCCGCAATAGGCTGATTACCGATAAAGATGATTTCTGTTTCAATACCTTCTTCTTTAAATGTTTCAGTCATAATATCTAACGCTGCACGTGTACAGCCATTATTACGAGAGCTTCCATTAATCATAAGTACTTTCATAGATTAACCCCCTTATGGTAAAGGTTTACCGCTTGCTAGATAAAGATCATACCATTCCTGACGTGTTAATTCAATATTCGCAGCTTCGGCTGTTTCAATTAAATGTTTAGGAGAAGTCGTACCAGTAATTGCTTGAATATGGGCAGGATGTCTTAAAATCCATGCAGTCGCAATTGCGGCAGGAGTAACATTATATTTCTCTGCTAGATCATCAAGGATGTTATTTAATTTCTTATAATCAGGATGATTTAAAAAAGTCCCTTCAGCCCAAGACGCCTGCACAATGCTCCAAGCCTGGATTGTGATATCATTTAATCGACAATAATCAAGCACACCGCCATCTTTATCAATCGCAAAGTCTTCCTTCATATTCATGTTCATGCCACTATCAATCATCACAGAATGCACAATAGAAAGCTGTAACTGATTAATAATAATAGGATGCTTTGTATACTTCTGTAATAAGGCAATCTGTCCTGGTGTATGATTAGATACTCCAAAGTATTTGACCTTACCACTAACATACAGTTCATCAAATGCTTCTGCCACTTCTTGAGGGTCACATAATGCATCAGGTCTATGTAATAAAAGAATTTCTACATGATCAGTATGGAGTCTTTTTAATGACCCATTGACCGCATTTATAATATACTCTTTAGAAAAGTCATAACGTTTCCCAGGTACAATGGCACACTTTGTCTGAATAATCATCTTTTCACGATATTCAGGATGTTTTTCAAGAACTTGGCCAAATAACTCTTCTGACTTTCCTCCACCATAAATGTCAGCATGATCAAAAAAGTTAATACCACAATCTAATGCAGTCTTCACAAGTTCTTCTACTTCCTCAACACTCTTATCTGCAATACGCATGCAGCCCAAGGCTATTTCAGATACTTTTAAATCAGTTTTTGGTAGATTATAGTACTCCATATTAAATACCTCTTGTGTAAGTCTTTAACCATTCATTTTCTTCATCAGTTAAGTATGGCTTTAATGATTCTCTTACGAATTCATGATACTTATTCAATGCTTCTCTTTCATCAGTTGTTAGTAAAGAAACATCAAGACCATCTAAATCAATAGGGCATAAAGTAAGAGGTTCAAACTTCATCCACTGACCATACTCATTCTTGATATCTTCAACACATAATAATTCGTTTTCTAAACGGATACCAAACTGACCTTCAATATAAACACCAGGTTCATCCGTTGTAATCATACCTGCTTCCTGAATTGCAGAAGGTTTACGTGGATCACGTAAACGTGGTCTAATATCATTTGGTCCTTCATGGACATTTAAGAAATGACCGACACCATGACCTGTACCACACTGGAAATCAATATGCTGCTTCCATAACTCATGTCTTACAAGACCATCAATCCAGATACCATTTGCACCATATAAGAAAACAGCTTCCTGCATCTTCAACATAGCCTTTAATACATATGTGAAGTATTTTCTTTCAGTTCCACTGATTTCACCTAAAATGAATGTACGTGTAATATCAGTTGTACCATCTAAATACTGTCCACCTGAATCAATAAGAAGCATACCTTCTTTTTTAACATGAACATCATGTTCGTGAGATGGATGATAATGCATTAATGCCGCATTTTCTTTATAAGCAGTAATTGTATTAAATGAAACATCAGTAAATAATTCCTGTGCTTCTCTAAAGCTTAATAGCTTATCAGTAATAGAACATTCAGTCGCATCATCAGGCATAGAAGTCTTTAACCAATACATGAACTTAGTCATTGCCACACCATCTTTTAAATGGGCATGCTTTGTATTTTCAATTTCTATATCTGACTTAATACTCTTGAAGTATTGAGATGGGTTAGATCCATCCATGATTTCACAGTCAATAAATGAATAGATGGCATAGTTAATAGCACTTAAGTCTACAAGTACCTGACCACTTAATCTCTTTGTATCTAGATAGATATCATCATAAGAACGGATTTCAACACCATCATTCTTATAAGCTTCAATCATTGTTTCATCATAAGTACCATCCTGAAGATATAAATAAGCGTTATCCAAAGTAATAATACTAAATGCCATAGCCATTGGAGAATGAGGAATATCCTTACCTCTAATATTGAAGGTCCATGCAATATCATCTAATGATGTAATGATATGCGCATTACATTCATTCTCTTCCATATAACCACGAATCCATTCAAGCTTCTGTGCTGTGCTTTGTCCATGATACTTCACATCATAGATATAAGCAGGTTCATGAGAACGTTCTGGACGATTTGTCCATACATCAGTCATATCGATGTCTTTTAATTCAAAATCAGTTTCTCTACCTTCATCTAAATCAATGATAAATGAAGCAGTTGTTACTTTACCATTGAAACCAAGAACATCACCATCATCAAGATGATCAATGAGGAAATCCTTCACACTAGGAACATCTGCATTACCCATCTTCATGAGCTTAATACCAGGATAGAGTTCTTTTTCTGCCTGAATGAAATAACGTCCATCAGTCCATAACCATGCTTCTTCCTGTCCTACAACTAGGACTCCAGCAGAACCAGTAAAGCCGCTTAGATACTTTCTAAACTGGTCATGTTCGCCTACAATTTCACTTTGATGATCATCATCAGTAGGCACATAATAGAACTTGATATTTTGTTCTTTTAATCTTTTCTGTAATTCTTTTATCATTTTTTTATCACCCAAGATAAGTTTAACACAAATGAGAGAGATAAGGTATAATACAATTAGGAGATGATTAATAATGAACGAATGGAATCTTGATGCCCTATATACGTCATTTCAAGACAAAAATTTTCAAGAAGATTTAAACACGCTTAAGGATTTAAATAAGAACTATTGTGCTTATAGAAGCGAGAAAACAGAAGCGGCATTACATAAAATAATAGAGACAAAAATAGAAATTGAAAAGAGAGTAGAAATGCTTCATTTTTTTATACAGCTTTCTTTATCAGCTCATACAGATAACGTCGAAGCATCACGTTATCTTGATCAATTAAATAATATAACTGCCTCAATGATAGGAGAAGATATTAAGAATAATGCCTATATTGCGGAGTTTGATTTAGATAGTTGTCAGGATTCTTTTATTAAGGAACATGAATATATTTTAAAAGAGATTCAACGTAATCAAAAACATCGCTTAGATGAAAAACAGGAATCGATCATAGCTCATATGAAAAATACAGGTTCTTATGCCTGGATGAAGCATAAGGATGCAGTTGTATCTTCTATTAAAGTGAATATAGATGGATATGATTATCCTTTGACTAAAGTACTGAACATGGCTCATAGTCCAGATAAGCAGACAAGAATGAAAGCTTATTTCGCAGAACTAGAAGCCTATAAACCATATGAAGAAACGATTGCGACATGCTTAAGTGGAATCAAGGGAGAAGTACTCTATACAAGTAAACTGAGAGGATATGAAACACCATTAGAAGAATCATGTATCAAATCACGATTAAAGATGGAGACTCTTAATACATTACTTTCTGTAATGAAGAAGAATTTACCTGATATAAGAGAATATCTAAAAATCAAGGCAGACTATCTAGGCTATCAGAACGGCTTACCTTGGTTTGAACTATATGCCCCTGTTGTTGAAGATGATGAAGACTATCCATTTGAGAAAGGTTCTCAATTTGTCGTGGATCAGTTCTACACATTCTCAAAACATTTAGGTGATTTTGCGACTCATGCAATTAAGAATCATTGGGCTGATGTCTATCCAAGAGAAAATAAAGTTGGTGGTGCATTCTGTGAAAATATTAGAAGTTTAAAACAAAGTCGTTTCTTATTCAACTATGGAAATCATTTTTCTGATGTGATTACTGTAGCCCATGAATTTGGTCATGGTTTCCATGGAAGATGTTTAGGCAATCAAACAATATTGAATACCCATTATCCAATGCCTATTGGAGAAACAGCCTCTAACTTCTGTGAAACAATAGTGGGAAAAGGTGCATTAAAATCAGCAACACCTACTCAAAAGATTGTGATATTAGAGAATACATTAAGTAATGCGGTACAGGTGATCTGTGATATTTATTCCCGTTTCTTATTTGAAAACCGCTTCTTTGAAGCAAGAAAACAAGGACCAGTGAGTGCGGAAGAAACAAAGAAAATCATGCTTCAAGCACAGATAGAAGCGTATGGTGATGGATTAGATCATAATTATCTCCATCCATATATGTGGACATGGAAACCTCATTATTATGATTCAGACTATTCATTCTATAACTACCCATACGCCTTTGGTTCATTACTTGCGAAAGGACTTTATGCACGTTATCAAAAAAAACCTGAACACTTTCCAGAGGATTATGAAACATTCCTTTCGGTCACAGGTAAGATGGATTTAGAAGATATTGCGAAAACACTTGATCTAGATCTCACAAATGAGTCATTCTGGCAGAGTTCTATTGATATCATCAAAGAAGATATTGATACATTTAAAACACTTCTAGAGGAATACAAACATGATTGATACGTTCTATCAAAAAGAAAATCTAGAAGTTTATAAACGTTATCTCTATTTCCAGTTAAAAGATGATTCTCGTTTTCAAATACAATTTAATGAAAATGAATATCATATTGCCTATCAAAATCGTACTGCTTCTATTCACTTTCATGATATAGGTATGATAGAAGAAAAAATCATCAGTGATGATAAACAGATCTTCTATCTTCACTTCCCATTAACGACATTTCCTATTGCCTTAGAACTTTATCAATGTATGATTAATAAACTCATAGAAGAAAAAGTGGAACCAATGAAGGTGGTTTTATGCTGTAGTGGGGGAATGACATCAGGATTCTTTAAGGAAAAGATGCAGAACTATATTTTAAAAAACAATCTCCCATTGATCATAGAAGGGGCAGCAGTTCATACTGTGGAAAAGAAGTGTCTCTATTATGATGTTGTATTATTAGCACCACAAATGGGTTATAAGAAAGAAGAGATAGAAACATTGACACATAAAGATGTAGGTGTGATTGATCCGCAGGTCTTTGCGACATATGATTGTGGCGCATTATACAAACAGATTCAATATTACTATAGGGGGCATAAAGAATGAATGATACAAAAAGCGATATGATTTCAGGCGAACTCTATCAGCCATTTTCAAAAGAACTCTACAATGATCGTCTTTATTGTAAGAGTCTCTGTCATGAGTTAAACAATCTTTCACCGCTTAAAAGAGATGATATCAATCTTATACTAGATAAACTATTAAATGAATGGAATGAAGCCTTTATTGAACAGCCTTTTCATTGTACATATGGCTATAATATCTCTTTAGGGAAGAACTTCTATTCTAAAGATAATCTCTTTATTGATGATAGTGGAATAGTGTCTATTAGTGATAATGTGACTATTGGATATAATGTCACAATACTCACATCAGTTACACCAACGAGTAGCCAGGATCGTGCAAAAGGATTAGAAAGTACACTGCCAGTACGTATTTATGAAGGAGTATGCATTGGATCCAATACAGTGATTTATCCAGGTGTAAAGATCAATAGAGAATCTATTATTGAACCAGGATCAGTTGTAAAGGATGATATCCCACCATTTGTGATTGCGGGAGGCAATCCATGTCGTGTAATTAGCGCAATTGATGATAAGGACTTGATGAGAAAATGAGAGAATTAGGACAATTATATGACTATACACTCCTTCATTTCCTTCATCATCTTGCTGAAAGTACAAATGGTGCACTTACACCATTCTTTCGCTTTATCTCTTATTTTGGTGATAAAGGCATCTTCTTTATCGCTTTATCCCTGGTACTCATTTATTTTAAAAAGACAAGAAAACTTGGTATATGTATCCTCATTAGTCTTGCGATAGGCGCTATCTTTACAAGTCTCTTTTTAAAGAATGCGATAGGACGTCATCGTCCTTATTTATCCGGTGTGGACGAATACTATAACTGGTGGAAGTATGTAGGAGGCTTACATTATAAAGAATTTTCATTTCCTTCAGGACATACCACAGCTACTATGGCTGTTATGATGTGTATATTCTTAACATGTAATAAGAAATACAGCTGGTTAGTTTTTATCTTTGTCGCATTAATGGGACTAAGTCGTAATTATTTCATGGTGCACTACCCAACAGATATTCTAGGTGGTATTATGGTAGGCGGAATATCTGCTCTTATTTCATATTTGATATGTTATAAGAGTAAATTATTGGGAGGAAGAATATGAAACTAACAATGCTAGGCACGGGGAATGCCTTAGTCACTAAGATTTATAACACATGTTTTGTCTTAGAAGACAACCATCAATACTTTATGGTTGATGCAGGAGGAGGAAACCAGATCCTAACTCAGCTAAAAAAAGCAGGATATGACTGGAAGGATATGAAGCATATCTTTTTAACACATAAGCATATTGACCATCTATTAGGAATGGTCTGGATGATGCGTATGATTACACAGTTCATGAATGCAGGTAAATATGAAGGTGATGCTTATATCTATGGTCATGATGAAGTTATTCATATTTTAAAGGATATGGCTGATACACTTCTTGTACCAAAACAGAGTGAATTGATTGGAAAAAGACTTCACTTAGTAGAAGTGAAGGATCAAGAAACTAAAGAAATTATGGGACATCCAGTCACTTTCTTTGATATCCATTCAACTAAAGCCAAACAGTTTGGTTTCATGGTGGAATATGATGGTAAGAAACTCACATGTTGTGGTGATGAACCTTATTGTGAAGAAGAGAAAGTCTATGCAGAAAATGCGGATGTACTATTGCATGAAGCATTCTGTTTATACGAAGAAAGGGACTTCAGACATCCTTATGAAAAGCATCATTCAACAGTGAAAGATGCCTGTGAACTTGCGCAAAAACTTCATATTAAGAATCTTGTACTCTATCATACAGAAGATGATCATGTAGACAATCGTAAAGAACTCTACAAGGCAGAAGGTGCACACTATTATACAGGAAATATATTTGTTCCTGATGATTTAGAAGTAATGGAATTTTAGAGCTATCATTTGATAGCTTTTTATATTAATAATTTTCGCTCAATTTAAGAAAATTGTTGCTTTGAGTAATCTTATTCAGCGAATATAC
>ENA-OPRR01002355-OPRR01002355.1-human-gut-metagenome-genome-assembly--contig:-NODE-2355-length-12644-cov-2.555803_pt1 | contig 12644 bp, 6 predicted proteins | sample MGYA00241796_ERZ501883 | MGnify/ENA primary metagenome ERZ501883 (study PRJEB25962, sample SAMEA2042406) | human gut metagenome | biome: human gut; feature: human-associated habitat; material: faeces...
CAGGGAACCGGCTACGTCAGCCAGACCGCCGGTGGCGGAAAAGGGCAGCGCCTCGCTGGCGCAAAATAGAACTTTCATAACGTACCTCTGCTTTCCGCTCACAAGAATTCCACACGCGCTTCCCCGGATCTACCGGAGCCGCCCCGCCGTGAGCCAAACGGACGCGGAAACAGACGGTGGAGATTAAACCTTGCTGCCTTTGGCTACAAACACGGGATAGGTCTGATAACCCATCAGAGTGCGGTTGTTGTCAAAAACACTGTCCTTATCGGCTAAAACGTAATCCAACCGGCTGTTCTCGCCGATGATGGCATCCTGCATGATGACACAGTTGCGCAGCTTGGCGCCCTTGTGGACCTGCACGCCACGGAAGAGCACGCAGTTTTCCACTTCGCCTTCGATGAGGCAGCCGTCAGCCACGATGGAGTTGGAAACCACAGAACCCAGACCATAACGGGTGGGCATGTCGTCCCGCACCTTGGTGTAGATGGGACGGTTGGCATCAAACAGCTGAGTGCGAACCTTGGGCTCCATCAGAGCCATGTTGGCCTTGAAGTAGCTGCTGAAAGAGGATACACAATAGGCAGCGCCGGTGAACTCATAGCCCACCACCCGCATGTCGGGCAGATTGCGCTGGAGCAGATCACGGTCGAAGTCATACAGGTTACGGCCCATGCACTCCTCGATCATGGCCATCAGGCGCTTCCGGCCGATGAGGCACATGCCCATACCGAAGTTGCAATCGGTGTCGCTGCCCCGCTTGACCACCATATCCCGCACAAAGCCCTCGGGGTCCACGGTGTAGACCACATTCTTGTCGCTGTCGGGAGAGGTGCCGTGACGGTACAGAATAGTGATGTCAGCGTCCTTCTCCGTGTGGAGCTGGAACACTTCCTTATAGTCGATGTTGGCTACGGTGTCGCAGTCGGAGAGGAGCACATACTCCTCATGAGAGTTCTTCAAGAACCGCATGATGGAAGCCAGAGAGCTGATCTTGCCCTCGGTACGCATGGTCTCAGCGCCGAAGGGAGGCAGCAGGTACAGACCTTCCCGCTTCCGGGAGAGGTCCCAAGCCTTGCCGGAGCCCAGGTGATCCATCAGGGACTGGTAGTTCTGTTCTGTAATGACGCCCACCTTGTTGATACCGGAATTCACCATGTTGGACAAGGGGAAGTCCACCAGACGATAGCGCCCGCCAAAGGGAACGGAAGCCATCACTCGGTTCTGGGTCAGTTCACGCACCCGCTCTTCATGTACATAGGCAAACAAAATGCCGATAACGTCATTGCCGCGCATTACTTCTCCACCTCCTCAGCATCGATCATAGCCTTGGGGGGTACAACGGCACCCGCCGCCAGTTTGCAGCCCGGGCCAATCACGGCCACGCCCCAGTCATCTTTGTTCTCCATTTCCTCGGGACGCTGGCCCACAACGGCGCCTGCGCCTACCACGGAATTCTCCGCCACGATGGCGTACTGAACCTGAGCGCCTTCCTCGATACGGGCGCCAGGCATGATGATGGAATCCCGCACCACAGCGCCGGGAGCTACATACACGCCGGCAAACAGCACGGAGAAGTCCACAGTGCCATACACATTGCAGCCTTCCGCCGCCAGAGAGTTCTGAATAACGGCGCCCTTAGCCACATAGTGGGGAGGCATAACGGGGTTACGGGAGTAGATGCGCCACTCGCTGTCGTTGAGCTCCAGGGGCACGTTGGGATCCAGCAGGTCCATGTTGGATTCCCACAAGCTGTCGATGGTGCCCACGTCTTTCCAATAGCCTTCGAACCGATAAGCGAACATGGGCTCGCCGGCGTTCAGCATGGCAGGCAGCACGTTCTTACCGAAGTCGTTCTGGCTCTCGGGATCGTTCTCGTCCTCCTGGAGGTACTTTCTCAGCTTGTCCCAGGTGAACACATAGATACCCATGGAAGCCTTGTTGCTCTTGGGAACCTTGGGCTTCTCATCAAATTCGTAGATAGAGCCGTCCTCGTTGGTGTTCAGGATACCGAAGCGGGAAGCCTCAGCCATGGGCACTTCGTACACAGCGATGGTGCAGGCAGCGCCCTTTTCCTTGTGGAAGGAAAGCATCTTGGAATAGTCCATCTTATAGATGTGGTCACCGGACAAGACCACCACATACTCGGGATTATACCTCTCGATAAAGGGGATATTCTGGTAGATAGCGTTGGCAGTGCCCTTGTACCAGTCGGTCTTTTTCTGCTTTTGGTAGGGCGGCAGCACATGCACACCGGCAGTGTTGCTGTCCAGGTCCCAAGGCTGACCGTTGCCGATGTAGTCATTGAGCTCCAACGGCTGATACTGGGTGAGCACACCCACGGTCTCGATGCCGGAGTTTACGCAGTTGGAAAGGGGGAAATCGATGATACGATATTTCCCACCGAAAGGCACCGCGGGCTTGGCGAGATTCTTCGTCAAGACGCCCAGACGGCTGCCCTGGCCACCGGCAAGCAACATGGCCACAACCTCTTGTTTGGGTAACATTTTAGCGTCCTCCTAATCTACTGTTGATATTGCTAAAAGCAGCGGCTCTTCCTTCAAAAGGTCAAAGGAAAAGTGAATCGCTTCTCTTACCTGAACCTGTCAGGGGGTCTTTTCCCCTGCCTTCTTTGCCCGGGACTTAGTCCCTTTGCCGGCCTTGGTGCCGGTCGTCTTTTTCGGCGCGGCCCGCCGCGCCCGCTTAGGGGTCTTTTTCACACACTCCAGGAAGAACACGGAGTTGGCAGGCAGCGTCAGAGACACGCTCTGCTCACAACCGTGCATGGGCACATCCTGGGTCTTGATCTCTTTGCCGTTGGTCACACCGCCGCCGCCGAATTCCTTGGCGTCAGAGGAGAATACCTCGGCCCACACGCCCCGATAAGGCACGCCAATGCAGTAATTTTCACGCTGCACAGGCACGAAATTGCACACAGCCACCAGTTCACTGCCATCTTTAGCCTTCCGGCGGAAAGCGATGACGCTCTGCTGGTAGTCGTCGTTGGAGATCCACTCAAAGCCTTCCCAGGAGAAATCGATCTCCCACAGTTCAGGACGGCTGAGATAGAACTGGTTCACCGCCCGGAAAAAGGTCTGGGCCTGCTGATGCTCGGGATACTGGAGAAGGCCCCACTCCAGCTCTTTTTCGAAGTTCCATTCGTTCTTCTGAGCAAACTCGGTGCCCATGAATTGCAGCTTCTTGCCCGGGTGAGCCATCATATAGCTGACGAAGCACCGCATCCCGGCAGCCTTCTGTTCGTCAGTGCCAGGCATCTTATTGATGAGGGACCCCTTCCCGTAGACCACCTCGTCATGAGAGATGGGCAGGATGAAGTTCTCGGAGAAAGCGTAGAAGAAAGAGAAGGTCAAGGCGTCATGGTTGCCGCTGCGGAACAGAGGATCCATGGACATGTAGCGGAGCATGTCGTTCATCCAGCCCATGTTCCACTTATAGTTGAAGCCCAGACCGCCCATATAGGTGGGCTTGGAGACCAGCGGCCAGGAGGTGGACTCCTCCGCGATCATCATGCAATGAGGTGCCTCTGCGAAAGCTGCTTCATTGAGCGCCTGCAAAAACGCCACGGCTTCCAGGTTTTCCTTTCCGCCATCCTTGTTGGGGATCCACTCCCCATCCCGGCGGTTGTAATCCAGATAGAGCATAGACGCCACCGCGTCCACTCGCAGGCCGTCAATGTGGTATTCCTTCAGCCAGTACACAGCACTGGACACCAGGAAGCTGACCACTTCAGGCTTGCCGTAGTCGAACACCAGAGTGCCCCACTCCTTGTGCTCACCTTTGCGGGGATCCTCATACTCGTAGCAGGGAGTACCGTCAAAAGCGGCCAGACCAGCAGCGTCACGAGGGAAGTGAGCCGGGACCCAGTCCATGATGACTCCAATCCCTGCCTGGTGACACCGGTCCACAAAGCGCATGAAATCCTTGGGCTCACCGTAACGAGACGTGGGAGCAAAATAACCCATCACCTGGTAGCCCCAGGAGCCATCGTAAGGATACTCGGTCAAGGGCATAAACTCAATGTGGGTGAATCCCATATCTTTCACATAGGGAATCAGCTCGTCCCCCAGCTTGTCGTAAGAGAACACGCTGCCGTCGGCGTACTTCCGCCAGGAACCGGCATGGACTTCGTAGATGTTCACAGGCTGCTTATAATGAGGACGGTCACATTTCTGATTGAGCCAGTCCTCATCGTGCCAGTCGTAGCCCTCCAGCTCATACCAGCGAGAAGCGGTACCAGGACGGGTCTCCGTGTGGCGGGCAAACGGATCCGCCTTGTAGGTGTCCTCTCCCTGAGCCGTTTTTACATAGAACTTGTACAGCTCAAAGGGCTGAAAAACGAAATCTGTATATCCTTCCCAGACAGCGTCATCGATTTTTTTCAGGGGGTACTTGGCCTTGTCCCAGTTGCAGAAATTGCCCACCAGAGAGACCTCTCTGGCGTGCGGTGCCCAAACGCGGGCCACCATGCACTCTTTTCCCTGGTGAGTGGTCTTGTGCAGACCCAAATATTCATAAGAGCGGCGATTCGAGCCGTTGCGGAACAGATACAGCGGCAGATTATCCGGCTGCTTGCCAGCGCCGGCATTCTTTAAATTCTTCTCACGTTCCATGATCCGAACGCTCCTTTTTCCCCAAAAAGACGGGTTCTTTATAGATATCATATCATAATCTAGAAAAATTTCAAGTAGTTTTTAGTGATTCCTTTTAAATCTTGGTAAAATAATTTGCAAACTTTGTAATTCATGAACAAATCCCACGCCTGTTTTCTGTATAACACCACACTTGACGCGGTGAAACTTAGGACGGTACTGTCTCCAGCTGACAGTCACCTCTGGAAAGGAAGCCTGTTCTGGGTTCTTTCCCCATATATATGTCCCCCTCCGTTTGGGTATGTACAAGAGATTGTTTTGCCCAAACGCAAAAGAACCGTCCCGGGGAATTCCCCCAAGGACGGTGATGACAAACGATAAAAAAAGCGGCAGGGAATTTCCCGCCGCCTTTTAATAACGTGATTCAATTACTGGATGGAGCAGTCCAGATAGTGCTCCAACTCCTCATCATCCTTTTTCCGGTCCAGATAGAGCAGCACAGCCGAAACAGCCGCGACCACAGCCGCCAAAGCAGCGATCATGCCGATGAACAAAGCCAGTTTGCTTCCTCTTTTCATATAGGAACACCTCCGCGTATTTAGTATTCTATTTGATATAGTTAATCATACCCAATCCAAGAAAAAATGTCAACCGAAAAAATGGGCAAAAAAACAGCGCAGGGACAATTTTCATGTCCTGCGCGCTGTTTTTTGTTCCGCGAATATTCCGCAAACGCCGGATAGATTAAGCGCCAGCGTTGAGCTTCTTAGCGAGGGCGGACTTCCTTCTGGCGGCGGTATTCTTGTGAAGGATGCCCTTAGCAGCAGCCTGGTCGATCTTCTTGATGGCGACACGCACGGCAGCAGCCTTGTCCTCAGCACCGTTGGCAATAGCGGCATTGGCCTTTTTGATCTCCGTCTTCAGCTGAGAGTTGATCACTCTGTTCTGCATCGTCTTGGTGGAGATCACCTTCACACGCTTTTTGGCCGATTTGATGTTTGGCATAAGTCACACCTCCTTTATGTTTCATAACGCAGAGAATATGATAGCACGAGAGCGGCAAAAATGCAAGTTCTTTTTTGATTTTTTGAATTTCAAATTGACATCCTCCCCCCTATGTTGTAAAATATTTGGGAATGAGGGCTGTCTTGTCCTTATTCTCGTATCCGCCTCCTTAGTTAAATGGATATAACAAACCCCTCCTAAGGGTTAGTTGTGAGTTCGATTCTCGCAGGGGGTGCCATGCAGGAGCAAGCCGTTTTGTGCTTGCTCCTTTTGTTTTGCCTTTTTCTGCCGTCACCGGCACCCATTATTCCAAATTCATAGCTCTACGATTGAGGATTCTCTTCATTTGGGGCATACGCCACTACCACAAACCTTCCCTCCTGAGTATGGTAACTACATGTGGACAATGTCAAAATACGGTCACCATAAGCAGGATCGATTCCTGTATCATACAGAGATGCAGCTTTGACTTGCTCCATATACTCCTGAAACACGTCTGGATCGCTCAAGTCTGTGTAGCGGTAATAGCGAAATACATTTTCATCTTCCTGGGTATAGACCTTACTGTAAAAGGCTCCCAGCACTTGAAATTCCCCTTCCTCCTCCAAAGTGTCATATCGGATGGTAGGATGCTCCTTGGCAAAAGACTCTTCCGCATACTGAGAAAGCTCGCCAAACATGGAACCGTCATCCATACGATGACCGTAGAGAATAACATGATTGCTGTTGGGGTCACATCCCTCCCCCACGAAAATACTTCCGCTCACCGCGTAGCTTCCATCAAACGCCCTGCGCAGATAATACTCTGGATCCTCCGGGGTATACATCACTGGATAGTCGATAACCGTTCCGGGAATGGCGATCCAACCTGCCATATGGGGATTTTCCAGAGCAAGCTGCGCGTATGCCTCCAACCGGCTGCTCTGTCCAGATGAGGTCTCCTCCTCTTCCCCACTCTTCTCGTTGTCGGGTACCTGCTGGGACTCCAAAAGCAGCTCTACCCGCTGGGAAAGTTTCTCATAGGCGGAACGCTCTTTCTGGGATCGAAGCAGATCTCTCACCACGATACCGCCTGAAACAAGCAGCACCACAGCGCACAACACGGCTGCCACAGGTCTCCAAGGAAACCTTTTTCCTTTCGCGGCTCTTCTCAATCTATCTCCCCCCTATCTTTTGGAAACGCCGGCGGGACATCTCATTCCCGCCGGCGCTGCCTATCTCAGATCATTTTCTCATGTGTCTCGGTTTCGGTCCTCGGGGCCTGGTCAGCCAAAGCATTCCCAATCCCGCCAAAGCCAACGCAGCTAACATTCCAAAGAGAGCTGTCTGAGTTGGGTCACCTGTGGTGGGCGTTCCGCCATCCGGTGTAGGTGTATTCGTCGGTGTGGGAGTTCCAGGCTGTGGGCTTGTTCCAGGAGAGGGACTTGTCCCGGGCGAGGGACTCGTTCCAGGTTCCGGAGTCGAGCTGGGCTCTGGTGTTTCACTAGGCTCAGGACTTCCACTGGGTTCGGGGCTCCCGCTAGGTTCAGGGCTGGGGGAAGTCTCAGGTGTGGGGGTAGGCTTGGGGGTGGGAGTAGGAGTTACTCCACCACCGGGACGGTCATTTACAAATGCCGCTTCCGCCGTATTGACCACATTGATAGTCCCACTCTGGCCGCTGACAGTAGTGTTGTAGCCGTCTTGATTGGCTTCCTGCTCAGTTACCTGATAGCTGGTCCCTCCAGGGATTCCTTCAATCACAGCCCACTGGCCGTGCTTCAAAGTGATGGTCCCACCAGCTTTGTCCAGAGGAACATCCTCCACAACAGGGGATTCCACCATGGTCCCCGGTTCCGCACCAGGATCCTCACTGGGCTTAAGCTTGTATACCGTGTAGGTGTACGTTGCAGGGATCCCGGCCAGCGGCATGTCCCCAGGATACGTAAACGTTACGCCAAAGTGGAATTCTTTGTCTTTGTCGCCTCTGGATACCGTCTTGGAAATCTTCAGCTTGCCATACAGCAAGTTATGGATTTCTCCTGTGCCTTCGTAAAAGACATCATAGTCGTTCCACTGGTCGCTTTCGTTTATGGGTTTACCGTCACTATCCAGTTCACGTACCACGTAGTGGATCTTTTGACCGGAAGCATCGTACTCGTCCAGACCGGCGAACACTTCTTTCCAATCGTTGTCGCTGTTCAATTTCAGAATGTAGTGATTGGTGGTGCCCGGTTGATTCACAGCCGTGAGCGTACCATCAGCGTTCTCGATATACAATCCAACAGTGATCTCTTGCCGCTGATCCTCCACGCCTGTATCCCACCAGAATTTCTCCACCGCCAGCTGACCCATGACCCGGTTGGTAACAGTGGTGCCCTCCGCTTTATGGTCATACTCCACCACGAACTCCACGCTCTCGTCATTCACAGTCACCTGGAAGGTGTTGTTGGAAACAGTCACTTCACCGCCCTGAGAACTGGGATCTGTATCCACCAACAATTCCTTTGCGTAGTAGGTGTATTTGCTGCCGTTTTCATCGTATTCGTCCAGACCCGTAAAGGTGTGGGCCCAGGCATTGTCCTTGGACAGAGTGCAGGTCAGGTGATTCCCATCTACGTCGTTCACTTGGTATGCATCGCTGAAATCAGGATTTTCCGAGTTAAACGTGCCGGATGTACGATACAGCCCAACAGTCACCTGCCAGTTTTCAGACTGGGCAGGGGCGCTGTTCCACACTTTTTTAACCGCGAAATTCCGAACCAGCTTGTTGGTGAAGGTAAACTTGTTGTAACCGTCATCCGTTTTAGACTCGGCAGGCTCCCCTACCTGCTCATACCCGCTGCCAGTTAGTTCAATGACACGATATTGGGTCGCTTCACCTTTTTCCACGTCATACTTGCTGCCAGGCAGGTACAGGGGCAGATTTTCCCACACATGCTCCCAATGAACAGGAGTTTCTTCACCATTCAAAGTCACAGCCGCCCCAAGGTCGTCCCATGTTGTACCATTAGCTGCCAAATATTGCAGCTGCAGGCGAACGGAAGGATAGGTGGTCTGGTTGTACGGCTGCCACTTTTTCTCCCCGTAAACCTTGGTGGTTTGCAGGGTGTTGGTGGCGGTTGTAGCAAACTCGGGATCAGTCCCCTCTACAGGATTCGTGCCATACTCCACCTCATATCCAGTGTAGTATGTTTCGCCGTCCTCCACGATGTACTGACCAATATCCGCGAAGTCGTACCCATCATCCGGTTCAGGTTGGAGCTCCACTGCTCGGTACTGTCGGCCAGTAATACCCGGCAAATCCTCCACCAGGGCAGAGGCAAAGTTCTCTCCGTCCGCACCGCTCACAGTGACCAGCAAGGGGATGGTACCTCCCGCTCTATCAGGGTCATTTACCAAATAGGCAGACCAAACACCTACATCTTGGTCTTTGTACTGCACCAAGAAGGTGGTTTCCCAATCTGCGGCATCACCTTCGGGACGGGTGTTGTAGTGGTTGTTGCTATCCTCCCACACCTTGGTAACCTGCAAATCCACCGTTTCCAGAGTGTTGGTAATATTGTTCCCCGTACTACTTACCCCTGTGATTAAGGTACCGGAATCTGGAGTTAGAGTATAGGTACCATTCTCGTCACAGGTAACCCTTATCTTGGTCTCAGCTCCCTCAGGCAGCGTGTAGGTGATCTCTGTCTCCACCACACGGTATTGCAGCAGGGTGTGGGAACCGTCCTGGGAAACGATGGCCTTGGGCAGACTTGTAAAGCTTCCGCTCCATTTCCCTGTTGACTTACTCATGGTGGCAGTATACACATATTCGTTTCCAAGTACCTTTTCTAAGTCGCTATAAGTACTAGCATCCTGCCACTCGCTCCAATTGCCTGTACCATTAGGCTGAGTTTTCACTTGCAGCTTCACAGTAACAGTCACTTCGCCAAAGTTCTCCAAGGACGCATTTTCGTTCGCGCCGCTCTGCCAGGTCTTTTTGTAGCTGACGTTGGTTTTCATGGTGTTGGTGATCTTTGAAGTGCTTTCCACAGTCAATGGGTCACCTTTGGCTTTACTGGCATCAAAAGTTTTAGTGCCGCCGCTTACGCTGTAAATGGAATCATAAGGAGACTCCATCTTCTCCGTCACAGTATAGATCCAGGGCATGCCGTTGGGGGCATACTGGTCCAGCTTGCTGTTACCTGCCGCTTTAATAGTGTAAGTCCAGGTTTTATTATCAGCATCTTCGGTCCAGGTGACAGTGTAGTCTTTCTTAGATTCCAGTGTCTGCTCCCCTATGGGATTATTCTGTCCCGGCTGGCTATCCGCATGGCGTTTCACCGTCAATGTAATTTCGGTTACAGAACCATTGGATATCGTCGGCCGAAACTGGTTATTATCCCAGTCGTCCCACACCTTGGTGCCTTTCAGCACAATGCCGCCCGCATCGATATCATAACTGTTAATGAACGTGGCATCTACACGGTCAGACTCGCCTTCCACTGCTTCTGTGGCATGGAGGCCAGTAACAGAATCGCTCATGTTACCTTCCATGGCCTTGTCTCTGTCCGTGGCATCCGGCAGTTCACTTGCCACCGCCCAGGTGTCATAACCTTCCAGGAAGTCGTCCTTTTGCTCTGTTACGGTATAGGTGTACTGTTCACCGTTCACCGCGTAAATGGGCAGGTCCGTGAACGTGTAAGCGTCCAGAAGCACCCAGCCATCTGCAGGAGAGGTTTGCGCTTCAAAAGCAGCCTTCACTTCCGCTGACGTCCAGGTGTGTGTACCAACCACCTCCGACACAGGGGTGTCACTCTCTCCGGTATAGGACCGGGACAGCTCCACAGTGACAGCGGGGTATACGTATTCCTCCCCTTCTTTTGTCAGCTTCAGCCACTTCTGAACGGTAAGCTCACCGTTTTGGTCCAGAATATAACTGTTCTTAGCCAAATAAGTGCCCGCGGAAATGGATGCCGAAGAGAAGATACTGTTGAACAGCTCTTTATTTGGGTCACTCTCCAGGCCCGTCAAATCCACCTCGACAAAGGTTCCATCCGCCTTTTTCAAGGTAATGCTCTTCTCCACCATGGCATAAGTGTAGAGCTGACCATTCTCATCATACTTGGGAAGGGGTGTAGGCTTGGAGGTGTCCGGGTCATATGTTACTGTGCCATCCGCCTCCACGGTAATAGTGTGGCCGGCATTGTCCGTTCCCACTCCCGTGTAAACAGTGCTCCCATTTTCTTTCTCCATGCTCCAATCGCCTTCATAGGCTACTAGGAACTGGTAGGACCCGTTTTCAAAGGCACTGGCCCAATCCGTGACCTTCAGGGTTGCCACTGGGTCAACGGCAGTATCCACCGTTTCATCGCTTGCCAGCCCACGATACACTGCAAACGTGACCGGCGGCAGATCTACCATCTTAAAAGCTTTTGGCACATTTTCCCACAGCTTTTGGCCACTCAAGTTTGGATTACCCTCCAGCGTATTGCGGAAGATTCCCTCTTCTTTTAGGGCGTAGTTGAAACCGGAGTCATCCCCATAGGGATTCCCGGATTCACCATCTTGATTTACAACATTTTTCAGGCACGCCGTATATTCATCGTTGCTCACTTCTACGCGGCTGCCAATCTGAACTTCAGTATCACCGCTCTTCCACCAATACTGCGCCGGTGCGTAATCAAACCGTGTTACGTCCACCACGGTACGCTCTACCGCGTAGTAGATGATCTCATAACCCAAGCTGTCATACTTGGGCAGATTTTCCAGTACAGCGGTCCAATTATTTACAGCATCACCATCCCCAGGAACCCAGTGGTAGTCCTTCTGGTAAAGCTCCAGTTGGGTATTGGTTTCAGCGGTGTGGACCTTGCGGTAAATGTCCAGGTAAATGTCAGGACGCTGACCGTTTTCATAAGCGTACGCGTCTTTCCACTCTTTGTGCCAATTCACGTCCTTGACACCTACCAAAGAGTTTGTAGCAAGCATTTGCTGGGCATCGCTTTCTTCTTGCCCGCCTTGCATGCTGCCATGGGAAGCCGTATAGTCTCCTTCCGTCACGGTCATGCTCCAGTTTTCCAGGGCATTCACCAAGTTTGAATCCTTGGAATCAAGCGCGCTGTACTCTTGGAAAGTGTAGAATTGACCGCTGCTGTCAACCAACCCTTCCATTACCGTGTAACGTACCACAGTGCCGGTCATATCGTACTTCGGCAGGTTATGGAAATAGTACTTTGTTTTCTTCTCAGCTTCGCTCTTAGGTACAGAGACTTTTTGGATGGCATCCACAGCAGCTCCCTGTTCATTCTGTATGGGAACGATTTCACTGCCTCCCACGCGCACTGTGTCACCCATATTATCGTCTTTTACACCCTCATAAGAGATGGCAAACCCGTTCTCGGTTGTTGAAGGCGTACTGGGATGGAATTCCAATTTTAGGGCAAGGCTCATGCCGGCAGCATTCAAAGCACTCTCAAGCGCTTTAGCTTCTGTACCATCGCCGGAATTCCATGTTTTTTCCACGGTCACGTCCACACTGCCAAGACGCCGGTTGGTGACGGTCGCCTGGTAGCTGTTGGACGTACCCTCGATCTCTTTAAAGTCAGAATAAGTCACCTCATACCGGTGATAGTTTGTGGTGACATAACCGGTCACATTTGGCCAATTGGAAAAGTCCAGATCGCCACCATTTAAATCTTGATAGCTAACTTCCGATGTACCTACTGAAGTTTCTTTCAAATAGACATCTTTAATCCCATGTATGGCACCATCTTCGGTGCTATCAGGATCATACGGAACCGTGACCCAATCATACCAAATACCGTTGTCCAGGGTCACACTGCCAACCTCATCGTTTGTGTGCTTATTGTACACCCCGATTTTCACAGCACCCCGGTGGTCGGTATCGCTGTCATCAATCCACTGCTTCTGTACCAAAATCAGCAGCGCATTGCCAGGCTCTACCGGGTTGTACACGGTGGTCTCGTAACCTGGCACATAGCGGGAGGTATCGTATGTGGGGGTGGCTCCAAGCTCCACCAGCACATACTCATACTGGCGGCCGCC
>ENA-OPRR01002356-OPRR01002356.1-human-gut-metagenome-genome-assembly--contig:-NODE-2356-length-12611-cov-2.951179_pt1 | contig 12611 bp, 15 predicted proteins | sample MGYA00241796_ERZ501883 | MGnify/ENA primary metagenome ERZ501883 (study PRJEB25962, sample SAMEA2042406) | human gut metagenome | biome: human gut; feature: human-associated habitat; material: faeces...
TTCTATTTTAATATATACCGTCGCGCTGCTCATAGGTCTCTGATATCCTCCATCAGGCGCACCAGAGTGCCTCTCGTTCCGATATCGCCCTTATCCAGATAGGTAAAATAGAACCACACACTGAAGAGAATGGCGGCAATCAACACAAAAATCAGTACCCAGCGTATTTTAGTACGGCTCATTTTATCACTTCCTTTTCTTCGCAAGATTTCTTTTGCCATTATTATTTCATCATTTACGAAGATTTATCCGCCTTTTTTTCTTTCATAAAAAGCTTGCGGGATTCTCTGTCTGCAGCGGGTTGCGTCAGCAACCGCATTTTCGTCTCCGCGGTGCGATCCTACGGAGTATTTGTGTTATAGGAAAAACATTCACGTTTCACTGTGATAATGTATTCCCTATAACACAATCAATCCCCTCAGCAAACGAGGGTAGTTTTATTATAGCATACAGTTTCTCCGTTTCCTACTCTGGATTTTTCCATTTTCCATATGTCCTCTTTCGCTAATACATAAAAAAAACATGCCAAAAGCTTTTCTCTGACATCTTAAATATATCACATAAAAACTCCCCAGCAGTTAAGACTGGGGCATTGCTATCACAAAACAAACTCACTTTTCCTGATGCAGTTCTCACATCCATCCTCGCCAGCCCGGTATAAGTAAGAAGCAGGAACGTACCTGTATCAGGCCCATAAAAACCGTCGTAACCACCGATCAGAAAAGCGGCCGCTGTTACAATAAGATATTTTTTCCTTTTAGATATTTCTGATTTCTTCGCGTCCGTTTTTTTGTGTGCCCAGTTTATAGTCCACATACTTATTACTCATTCAGATTTTCGTATTGTAAAAATGGGACATATCAGCTTTCTTTTCTATATTAACTGCATGTATTTGTTAAGCGACATTCCTATATCTCTTCGAAATACTTCATTAATATAATGCCGACTGTACTCCATTCTGCCGGCCAATTCCGACACTGTGACGTTGCCTAAACAAGCCTTCACGTCTCTTACCATATTTCTCGTAAGTCTATCTGCATGGTTTTTTCCAAATATCCAATCCTGCTCCAAAAAATTATTGCTTATCAGCCTTCCTATGTCTCCTAAAAAGACTTCTGAAATTGATAGTATCATCTCTTGCTGCTGATTGATAATCTCATAGAATTTGTGAAACAATTCGTGTTCTGGCTTAAATTCACAATAGGTAGTATGACTGTTTTTACAAAATGTTTTAAACTCCATACTTTTCTAACCTCCAAAAGGGAATCGTGAGCCATTCCCACAATTCCCTCTTCCTCCATTCAGCCATCTGCAAAATCCACTGATTCACGCCCTGCTTAGAAATCATTCACACAGAACCCCATCCTTATACACATAGTGGCTATCCACAATGCAAGTAGGTTTCTTCATAATCAAGTCAATGTGTATCGGTGTATTGCAGTTTCCTCCGTAGGACAGATTATTCCCAATACCAATGTGCATAGTTCCAAATACACCCTCGTCTTCCAGCATTCTCCCGCTCAAGGATGCAGCAGGGTTCAATCCGAAGCCGACTTCCGCCGCTAGATATACCCTGGGATCCTGAAAAGCTTCCAAAGATTTTCTCAAGATGTCCGCTTCCTCTCCGCCCTCAATTTTTCGGAGATACCCGTCCTCAACTTCAATTCGGATCGGTTCTTTGATAATTCCAAGTCCCGGCAGAGGGATGCTTCCATCAATCACTAGAACCCCTCTTGCAGTATCTTCCACTGGCCCGACTGCACACTCAGCATCTGGTGGGGAAGACGCCTCCCCTTTATGAATCGACGTGCCGTATCCAACATCCGCATGCCGGCCTTCAATGGATGTCCAGAAGTCTGTACCGGCAGGCGTTGTAATCCTCAGTTCTTTTCCTACAATTTTCTTCGCTGTGCGGTCTACAAGTTTGCGGATTTCCTCCCAATCTGTAAATAAGCACCCTTTTTTCAGCATATCCAAACTATAGTCCGCCATGTTTATAAAACGGGCTCCTTTTTCACAGGCTTTGATTCTCGCGTCTGTGTTGTACAATGAGAAAGTCGTCGCTGAAAATATCACATCTGCCTGGGCCATAGCCGCCGCCACACAATCTGTCGGAGCTTCCCCATGGGTAGTACGATCTTTTGTACATATTAAAGTGGCATCCGTATATTCAACCGCACACTGATACATCGCCTCTCCAATCTGTCTGCTAGTCTCATCTGTTACCACCAGTACCTTCTCATTCTCCTTCACCGCCCCACATGTGTGCAGTAATATTTTGCAGCCTTCCAAAATCTCTTTTCCCATACACGTTACCTCCTGAAATAATCTTTTATCGTATCTATGACATACTGCATCTGTTCCTTCCCATACCTCTGGTCGCAAGACAACATCAGATTGTGATCGGACAGATACTGTGCCGCCTCACCAGGACGATAGTACTCCGTGGGTAAAATCCATTGGATTTCACCTATAATTCCTCTCTCTGCCAGATACCAATAAAATTCATCTCTGTTTTCAACCAGAACCACAAATCCAAATGGTACATAGTTCCCTTTTTGATCAATCTGTGCAACTGGCAGCTCAACTTCCTCTATTCCTTTCAAGCCTTCATATAAAGCGTGATAATTTTCCCGCCGTTTTTGAATTGACTTAAGGTGATCATATTGAAAGAGAATTCTTCCCGTCGCTTCTGTCATCTTCCTCGGGGTAAAGTCCAAATACCGTGCTGCATTTGCCTCTTTTTCCAATTTTATATAAGCTGCAATATCTGCATCCTTGTCCTTCTCCACCTGATCTCTGGCCAGGGAAATTAAGAGCTGTCGATAAACTGCTTCATCATATCCCTCTTCCAATGTCTTTTTTTCCAACGGCACGCCATTTCTAACCGCCAGCAGACCTCCATCCGTGACAGGCAACCATTTTCTCGTACTGGCAACTAGATAATCCCCAAAGCCAATTCTACCATCTTCCATTGTGTATAACGTTTGAGTGAGATCTTCTATAATCCATAAATCAAATTCCATCTTTGTTTTTTGAATGAATTCAACTACTCTTCTCGGCTGAGGCATCCCAAAATAATGAATCACATACAAAACTTTGACTTTTTCATCCAATTTCTCTTTCAGATCTTCCAAATCAATCGTTAAATCCCTATTGATATGATAAAACCGAAATTCTGCTTCCGTTACTTCCAGGGAGTTTAACACAGAGATACACAAATAGTCTGGAACTAAAATAATAGCACCTTTCTCTAACTTTATTCCGTTTTGTAAAGCATATACTGTCGCAGTTCGCCCATTGTTCGTATATACCTTACGATCATAGTTTTGATTCCGATCACAGCGTAACGGGAACATTTTACTCTGAGGCTCGCTTTTTATCAGCTCCATATCTATGTGATAAAATCCTCCAATTAACATATCTTTTCGCCCTTTCTATTTCAGCACTTCCAGACAAGTCAACGCATAAATTTCACAAGCTTCTTTTACTTCATCCAGCAGTACATATTCATTCGGCATATGAGCCAGGAGGCCAGTCCCCGGTCCATATATTACTGTCGGAATATGACCGTAGTTGGTCAGAAAATCAGCATCATCATGTTGTGGTGTTCCACATAACGGACAATCTCTTCCTGTCGCTTTATGAGCTTTTATCACTGCTTTGACAATCTCTGCCTCCTCATCCACGATAGATGGATTTGAATCATAGGTAAGCTCTGCTGTAGCTTGGAATGTTTCATCCTCTGCTTTTAATTTCTCTATAATCTCATTTACCTGTTGCAAGAACTGTGCCCCGGTCTCTCCCGGAACTGTAAATCTGGAAACTTTCATCTCACAGCGGTCCGGTACAACGCTAGACCGTTCACCGCCACTGATAACACCTGGATTAATGGAACCGCTGCCCGCATATTTGTTTACTCCTGGCACGATCTTTTGCAGTTCTTGATATATTTTACACATGCTGCCAATTGCATTTACTCCTTTAAATGGAGTTGCTCCATGAGCTCCCACACCGTAAGTAGTAATTTTTATTTCCAGCATTCCTTCACAAACCAGACAAACCTTCAAATCCGTATCTTCCCCATTGATGCACATATCTGCTTTAAATCCATCCTGAAGCATTTTCAGGGTACCCTTGCGGCTGATGTCCTGCACTTCCTCATCCACCGGATACATCAAGGCAATTTCTCCGGCAAAATCAATGCCTGCGTCTATCATCGACTTTGCGGCAATAATAGACGCCGCAATGGCTGCTTTACAGTCTGTGCTCCCCCTCCCATATAATTTTCCATCCTCAATTTCTGCACAGAAGGGATCTCTGCTCCAGCCATCTCCCACTGGTACCGTGTCCAAATGACTATTAAAAGCAATTCTCTTCCCTGGTCTTTTTCCTTTCACCAGAGCTAAAACGTTTCCATGCCTGTCAATTTTACTCTCAAATCCTAAATTTTTACAGTATTGATCTATGAATTTTGCTAATTCTTTTTCATTACCGCTGACACTCGGTATTTTCACTAAATCCGCTAACAACTGAATCATTTGACCTTCATTGTTTTTTACGCTCTCCAGCAATCTTTCCTTCATCTTTAAATACCTCTCTGTTCTTATATGTAATTTTAAATTTCTCCTTTAGAACATCGCAAGAATACTTTTTCCAACACTAATTAGAGCATTCAATGCAAATATTGTTGTCAAAACTGTCACACATCCCATCACAATATTTTGTCTCAAATTATTAGCATATGTACCAAGTAAGTCCTTTTTATTACACAAAATCCAACAAATCACACACACCATAGGAAGTGCAATACCATTTAAGGCTTGTGCCGCAATAATCAACTGTACTGGCGACTGTCCTAAAAAAGCGATCAAAATTACTGGAATCAACACTACTGCTGCTACCACAGCCAAATTATGTTTCGCCTTCGGGTCTTCGTCCACATGGAAGGCTGTTGGAAACAGAGTATTATGAATAGACACATGATATAATACTGAAGAAATCGCGGCTGCCCACAGACCAATAGAAAATAAAATTCCTGCAAATCGTCCCAATAATGGTACTAACTGAGTAGCCATATCTGCTGCCGAAGTTATCTCTTTTCCAGTAGGATGAATGACTGTAGCCGAGCAGACAATAATAGAACCTGTGATCAGAAATGTTACAAACATGTTCAAACCCAAGTCTGCCTTTGCCAGCTTAATATCTCTCGCTGGTGTCTGCGAATCCGCATATTTTTTACGCAGAAATGCTGAATACCCCAATACTAAGTTCGGAGTCACAGTCGTAGCCAACAAAGAGACTGCCAGTACTGCATTACCTCCTGGAATTTTAAAAGAAAATCCTTCCGTGACTAAATCTCCAATATCTGGCCCTGATGTAAAAGCAGTCAATACAAATGCAAAAACCATCATCAATATTAAAACTTGATTGACATTCTCAATAACTTTATAACGATTAAGCATGACTATAATAAACGCCAACAGTGACATAACTACTGCCCACATGAGATTAGACGTACCAGGCACAAAATACTCTAATGCCATAGATGCGCCGCTCAAGTTACCTGCTTGGAAAGCAATACTTCCAACAAAGATGACTATCCAAAGAAACTTAGCTACGCCCGGACTTAAATGTTCACGAACTCCAACCATTACCGATTCTTTGCATCCAATAGAGATACGCATTGCCGGTTCCTGAAAAAAATAGGCAATCACACAGGCAACAAGCAGAATCCACAGGGACGTAAATCCATACAGCGCGCCCTGCTGCGAAGCTGTCGTTACTGTTCCTGGACCAATAATTGCAGCCGACATAATTGCCCCTGGTCCCATCGCTTTAATATAATCTTTCAAAGTCAGTTTTCCTTCAGACATAATCTGCCTCCTCTACTTAAATCCCCGTTTCCTGTAAATGCTTAAATTACTGCCTAACATAAAACAGTCATGCTCTCAGGGTATTCTAATCATTTCGAGTATCACTCTATGTTTAAAATTTCATGGGCCCATTTCAATTTTTACGTATACAATAGTTACCTAATAAAACTCACATCTAACAAAATCGTTTACACGAATTCAAAAATCTTAGGCTTTAAAAAATTAATAAGCGTAGTTGCTGCCAATCTTGACGTATTCTGAGTCAAATCTAAATTCGGTGCTACCTCTACCACATCAATTCCACCAACATTATACTTAGACAGTTCTGACGCAATCTGCAACAACTCACATGCAGTAATACCGCCATAGATAAAAGATCCAGTGCCACAGGCGTATGCTTGGTCCACAACATCAATGTCAATCGTCACATAAATGGTGTCGCAATCTTTCCCCGCAATTTCAGCTGCTCTTTGTATCACAGCTGGAACACCCTCCCGTTTAATATCTTCTGTGGTAATAATCGTGCCTCCATTGCCAATAACATAGTTGTAGGCTTCTAGTCCTGTAGTCCCATTGATCCCAACCCATACCATGTTTTTTACATCGACACTTTCCAACTCACTAATCCGCCTTGCCGGTGAACCATGGTAATATTTTCCCCAGGTATCATTCTCGTTATAAGCATCCAAATGGGAATCTACATGGATGTATCCAATCTTCGCTTTACGGCCAAGACGTGACTGCATTCCTCTTTCAAATCCCTTCATTACTGGATAAGTAATGTAATGATCTCCGCCTAAAGTGACAGGAAAAGCCATAGCTGATACTATCTGGCAGATTCCTTCTGCTATGCTCTCCGTAGTCTTTGCAACATTAGAAGGATACACCCTCAAATCGCCTGCATCTTTCACTACACCAATCATATTTGATTTCATACGTTTCTTCGTCACAACATCTATAACTTCTCCATCAATGGCCGTCAGATGATACAAAAAGTGGCCTGACTCCTGCCGAATCGCATTCGGCGCGTATCTAGCGCCTGGTCTGGAACCCAGCGTGGTATCATACGGCGCCCCGACTACCACGTATTCTCCCGCCGAAGCTTCCTCCGGCAATATGTACGGAGAACGAAGAAATGTCGCAATTCCCGAAAACGACGGATAAGTAAACCTTTTGTCCATATAATCCTCTCCTTATCATTAGCAGAAGCAATCAAAATGACTACCTCATAAAATAGTTCTATCTGTTAAAACAACACACGATTTATTTTCAAAAAAGTCCAATAACCGTAGGAATTGATGTATAAGTAAGTAAAATTACCACAATTGCAACGACGGCCATGGCAACATTCTGTCGGAAAGAACTCGCACATTCCCCCAATATCTTTCTTCTGTTCGCCAAGATAGCAATTAAGACGACGCTCAAAGGTAAAATAAATGTATTTAATACCTGAGCTGCTACGATAATAACAGTAGGCACAGTACCTCCCATTGCGAACGTAACGATAATTGGAAAAGCTGCAATAATTAAAATACATATCCTGCTGGAAAGACTTTTAGGATTATCTTCAAATCCAAATGCCTCCTGCATCATAGGAGGAATACAGGAAGTCATGTAAACTGCCGATGAAAATCCTGCCGCCCAAAGCCCCAAAGCAAATAACACAAAGGCATAGGTTCCCAAAACTGGTGTCAGCGCCTGCGCCATATCTGCCGCCGACGACACAGTAATTCCTCTTGGAAATAAATTGGTCGCCGCACAAATTGTAACGGCGCAGGTGATAACTCCCGTCGCCACCATATTAAATTTCAAATCATTATGAGCCGCTTTCAAATCTTTTACCCCGCCAACCCATTTTTTCTTTGCAAGACTGGACATTGCAAAAGGAATATCTGGACAGACTGTTGTCCCAATCAATCCCAACACTAATAATTTTCCACCGTCTGGTATATGTGGGACTAATCCTTGGGCAATACCGGAAATACTTGGTCTCGATGCAACCATCGTAATCAAAAATGCAAACATCATCAAGGCAACCAATCCAGTGTTCACATTTTCTAACACCTTATATTTTCCTACAAAAGCAATAATCACTGAGAAGACTGCCAATATCACAAGAGCTCCTTGTATGGATAGCGCTGGGATTAATAAATTAATCGCCATAGCTGCCCCTAAGTAATTTCCCGTCTGATAAGCCAATGCTCCAACAAACAGTGCCACAAAAGTAACCTTTGCCAGAACGGGATTCATTCCTCGTATTCCTTCTAGCATAGTCGTGCGTGTTTTCAACGTCCATCTCAAACCAGGTTCATTTAAGATGTAGGCCAGTATGGCACTGATCACAGAACACCACAACAAGGCATATCCATACTCTGCCCCGGTACTGGAAGCTGTCGTCACTGTCCCGGGGCCAATAATACTGGCTGCTATAATAATAGCCGGTCCAATACAGCGAAATACTCTGGTAATTCTCAACGCCTTTAGCGCATTATCTTTTTTCTCCATATTGTTTTCTCCAATCCAAATACCTATTCTCAATGGGCTATCTCATTCCGTCTTTCCCTCCCAGTCTTTCCCATAACCTCTATGTCATTCTCTAAAACCTCATCTGCTCTTTCACCTTTACCCCTACAAACTGTACCGCTCTGGACGCCAAAACCAGCGTGGGGTCCAGTGCTGGCTGGGTGAACTTCCATCTCTGGAACGCCACTGGAAGTTCCGTACATCCCAGAACTAAGACCTGTGCCCCTCTTTGCAGAAGCTTATCCATTGCCCTCTCAAATTTTTTAGTATCAAGGCTATAGTTACCTGCTTTGACACCATCATAGATCAGTTCCATCACCGATTCCTGTTCCTCTTTCGCAGGCAGCTCCAAAGAAATTCCCCGTTCTTGAAATGCTTTCTCGTACACCCCTGATTTCACCGTACCGTCTGTAGCCAGAAGCCCTGCCTTTGTGATACCCATTTTCACTGCTGCGTCCGCAGTCTCTTCCAACATATTTAAAAAAGGAATGTCCACAAAGGGCAAAAGTTTCTTATAAAAATAGTGAGCTGTGTTGCAGGGCATAATCAAGACATCGGCCCCCATTCCTTCCAGACGTACAGCGCTTTTTATCATCTGCGGAAGAGGGTCCCTCCCTTTGTGCAGGATTGCTGCTGTCCGGTCTGGAATCCGTGTATTCCCATCTATGCAGACCCGGACATGTTCCTGGTCTTTATCCGCCTGGGTCACCTGAATAATTTTCTGATACAAATCACAGGTCGCCAAAGGTCCCATTCCTCCGACAATGCCGATGGTCTTATTCATCTTGTCGAGCTCCTTTCCTATTTTTCGATATGAATAACAAAATCCGGACAGGATATCTCACACTTATGACAGGCAATACAATCTGCTTCCCGCACAGCCTCCACGTAGTTATATCCTTTCTTATTCACCTTATGTGTGATCGCATACACATTTTTAGGACAGGTATTGATGCAGATCTTGCAGCTTTTGCACAATTCCTGATCGATATATACTGCCATAATTTTCATCCTTTCTACTTTTCTGGCGAGCCGCCTTTTACAGCAGCTCTTGCATCATGAAAGCAATGCTCGAATCACCTTTACCATCTCCACGGGATTTTTTACCACGTGTACCCCCGCGTCTTGCAAAGCTTCTATTTTCGTTTTCGCCGTTCCCACATTGCCGCTGACAATTGCACCTGCATGTCCAAGGCTCTTTCCTTGAGGTGCATTTCTGCCGACAATCAAGGACACCACCGGTTTTGTCACATGCGCTTTGATATATGCAGCTGCTTCCTCCTCGGAACCTCCTCCGATCTCCCCCAACAATACAATCACTTTCGTATCCGGGTCTTCTTCATACAATTCAATGGCATCTCTTTGGGTAAATCCCCAGATAGGCCCTCCACCGATTGCCACAACACCAGACTGCCCGATTCCATTGTCTGTCAGCGTCTTTCCGATCTCATAGGATAAGGCTCCACTCTTTGAGACAACCCCCACCTGGCCAGGACAGAAGAAGCGAACTGGATGAGCTCCCACCTTGCAAGTTCCCGGGGCGATCACTCCTGCGCACCCCGGTCCTACCAGAGTCGTCCCATGTGCTTTCGCGTACGCGATAATCTCCACCACATCCTGAAGCGCAATTTCCTCAGTGGTCAGAACCAACAGACGAATCCCTGCGTCAATGGCCTCAAAACAGGAGTCCTTTGCTGCCGCCGGCGGCACAAAGCTGATTACTGTATCAAAATCATGTTCCTTTTTCGCCTCACTGATATAGTCGTAGACAGGAACTCCATGGACTTCCTGACCGCCTTTTCCTGGAGTCACACCTGCCACAATCTTCGTTCCCGCATCCAGCATCACCTTCGTCTGCAAAGAACCGGACTTTCCAGTGATGGCCTGAACCAAAACCTTGGTCTCTTTCCCTATTAAAATTGCCATGGCTCATCCCTCCTTCACTGTCTTAGCCAGATCTTTTACAGTCTCTGTCAATACGTTGTATGTACTCATTCCCGCAGCTTCCATAGTTTTTAATCCTACTTCTTCCATGGTTCCGCACATTCTGGTATAGATAGGAATCTTTACCTGATGCTCTTTGACATACTTTGTAATTCCGAGAGCCATGTTGTCCATCCGGTTAAAGCCTCCGATCAAGACAATCAGCACCCCTTTGATCTGTGGATGTCCAGTCAAAGTCAAATCCATCGCACGGTACATGACCTCTTCCGTCGTCATCCCTCCCAATTCACAGAACGACGCCACATGAAGTCCTTCATCATTCAGCAGGTCTAAGGTCAGCATGCCGGTACCTGCTCCGTCTGAAATCAATCCGATGTCTCCGTCTAATGGGACATAAGTAATTGTCGTCATTTCTTTTTCCGGTGCCTGATACCTATAGAGTTTCTCCCGGTCCTTCTCCAATTGCTCTACAGTCCCTTGCATTTTCTTAACATGGTCGTCTAGAGAAAATTTGGAATCCATAGCCATCAGTCTGCCATCCACCACGCCCAGTGGATTGATTTCTACCAGTTTGGCCCCTGTGTCAAAAAACGCACGCTCCACTTTTCCGATAAATTGATAAAAGTCCTGCTTATCCTCAATCTCCAGCCTCTTCGCCAGATACTTTTTTTGATATCCTTTCAGTCCGGTAAATGGGTCAATCTCCATCTTTACAATTTCATCCGGGGTTTCTCTTGATATCTGTTCAATGTCCATTCCTCCCATCCTGCTGGCTATTAGAGTTGGTTTTGATACCCCTTGCAGGGTGATCGAAAGGTACAATTCTCTTTTCGCCTTCACCATTTGCTCCGCCAAAAGGCCATGTACACGATGGTTTTTGATCTCCATATTCAGAATATTCTTCTTATGGATTTCAAACTCCCTCTCATCTGCACAAACCTTTACTCCCCCGGCTTTTCCTCTGCCCCCTGTCATCACTTGGGCTTTCAGCACAAAAGGATAAGGCATCGGCGGCGTCGCTTCTGAATCGGTAATCAGACAGCTTTCGGGAACCGGAATCTCAAACTGCCTCATCAGCTGCTTTCCTTCATACTCAAATAAATCCATAGTCCTCTCCTTTTTCAGCTTTTACTTGTCAGCATACAAATTGTGTTCCTTGGCATAAGCGATCCCGGCATCCACCGCTTTGAAATTCAATTCCACAAAGCGCTCTGCCACATTTTCTTTTACCACTTCCAAAAGATCTTCCCTTTTGATAATTCCTAACGCTTCACTTAGGAAACCTAAGACCACCATATTGGCAGCCATTCGGTTTCCTAAGTCCACCGCGATTTGGGTGGCGGGAAGTTCGAAGGTATGTCTAATGGGACGGGTAATCTTCGTCACCAGTTGGGGGTCAATGACTAGATACCCTTCCTCATCTAAGGTCTCAATATATTTCTCGTAAGCGGTCTGAAACAGCGCTACGAGCAGATTTTTTGTCTCCGCGATGGGAGAATTAATCGGTTCCTTGTCAATAATCAATTCTGCCTGGCATTGTCCTCCTCTGGCCTCAGAACCATAAGATTGCGTCTGAACTGCGTAAAGATCTCCTTTTGTCACAGCTGTCGTCCCTAAAATGACCGCAGAAAGAATGATTCCCTGACCGCCAAAGCCGCACAGGCTGATTTTCTGTGGATATGCTAACATGCCTTTTCCTCCTCACATCATATTGGTTGTTCCCGCATAGACAGGTTTCTCCACGCAGATATACTGGCCGCAGCGGAGCTTACCTTCCAGTTCCTCTGGAGACATCTTCTTTGCCTGCGCATCTGTGTAGGTGTAACCCTTAATCCATTCCAGAACAGCGTTGGGGTCGCCGGTCTTCAAGGCATACCTTCCAAAATGCGTCGGGCACTGAGAGACAATCTCAATCAGTGAAAACCCTTTATGGGTAAGCGCCCGCTCCATGGCCTTTTTGCACTGTGCAGGCTGAGCTGTCGTCCAGCGCTCCACATGGGTGGCACCTGCTGCTTTTACCAGTTCGCAGACATCAAATCTAGGTTCCGCACTTCCATACGGAGTGGTCATTGTCCTGCTGTCTTCCGGGGTCGTGGGAGCTACCTGTCCTCCAGTCATTGCAAAGTTCAGATTATTCACCATAACCACTGTAACGTCTAGGTTTCTTCTTGCCGCATGAATCAGATGATTCCCTCCTATGGAAGACACATCTCCATCACCTGCAAAGATCACCACCGGAACATCTGGCCGCATCATCTTAACTCCAGT
>ENA-OPRR01002362-OPRR01002362.1-human-gut-metagenome-genome-assembly--contig:-NODE-2362-length-12572-cov-3.045618_pt1 | contig 12572 bp, 8 predicted proteins | sample MGYA00241796_ERZ501883 | MGnify/ENA primary metagenome ERZ501883 (study PRJEB25962, sample SAMEA2042406) | human gut metagenome | biome: human gut; feature: human-associated habitat; material: faeces...
AGCATTTTCAGCGGCGGAGAAGCCTTCGTAAAGAAGGCGAGCGATTTCTTCCAAATCCTTCGGCAACACAGAAAGAAATTCCTTTACCTCAAGATTAAACTGTACTCGATCCATGTTGTCGCCTTCATAGTAGCCCCCCATCCCCTCCGGGTCCTGAGCTTCCAGGGAGCAATGACGGCGGGTCTGTGCATGGTTGTTATTGTACTCACAGCGGTCAAGCTCCTGTAATTCAGCAAGCCAGCGGCTCCCCAGGCCAGCAACATCGGCAGGGCCAAAAACCAGTGTAGAGCTTGTCCCGTCTGCAAAGCGATAGGTGTAGGTGTCGTGTTGGATAGTGGGAGTCCCCAAAAATTCATTTTTCTTGGTGACAGTAGATTTCTGTTTGTTCTTCATAATGTGTCCTTTCCGCCCGAAGCTAGGTACGGAAGGACACAAAAAGAGCCTGTGGCGTAAGATGACCACAGGCTTTAGGCTGAAAAAAGCGCACAAAGCTGCGGTGGGAGCATCTTCGCCCGAAAAGCAACCTTCATCGTTGCGTCTTCGAACTCTTATGCGTCCCTCCGCCCTTATAGCGCTATTCGGACTATGAGAGAGTGATAATTGTGTTAGGTGAGGTAACCCCTGAAGGGGGATGGGCAGGCGTATTAGCTAATACATCGCTGCCCATCGATTTCAAATCTTACTTTTTCTTGCCAGGTTTGGTTTGCGCCAAAGCACTGCCTGCGACGGATTTCGATTTGCTGCTATAGCGACCATCTTTGAGAATCTGACTCGCCTTGGTAGCCACCGCCTTGGAAGTCTGCTTCCTGTTGCTTGCCATGCCGTTCACCTCCTTAACTTTTATTGGAGTGGATTTATGAGTGTTTACAAATTAAATTGCATGGATTAGTTGATTTTTGCATATTTTTGTAATATGCTAAAAATACAATTCCTAGCAATGTATCTTGGGACCACTCTTCGTCCTTCCGAATGCATTATCGCACCACAAAATGAGACGCGCAGCCGGTCGAACATGAGACAGATGAGACAAAACATGGGACAGATTTAATTGCATATGATAAGGAGAATTAGATGTGCTGGTAAAGACATATTTTGAGCGGCTATACACGCACATGCGGGAGGAGCTTTACTATCCAAACAGAAAGAATAGCGGTATATTTGTCGTGCGTTGCTTCTGCGCAGCAGGCAGCAACTATTTCCCATTTAAAAAAGGAAAACGGTACACCTCCAAGGATGTACCGTTGCCGAGAAAACTTTATGATGGCAGTCGAACTATGACGACGGATATAAAGGCATCTTTCCATCCATTTGACGATGCCGGCCTTACCGCTTTTTATAAGGAGAACATAGAAGATGATAAAACACGCAATGTGATGCTTACATTCGGCATTTCTCCAACTATGGAAGAGAATAAGGATTGTCTGTGCAGAGCATTGTCGATTCAGTTCAGAATGTTTGTGGGAAGTAACTCTGATGAGGTCGATGACATTGTAGCGATAGAATATCAAAAACTGCTTGCAGAACCAAAAGATGAAGAAACAAAATTGCATCAACCTGCGGGAATTTTGTATCCAGGAGATCAGATTTGTTTCAAGTCTAAGAACAGGCCAACTTATCAAGTGAATATATATGAGAAGTTTCAACACACATGGGAATTTGAAAATGCTGGCACACAGGTGTGGCGTGGACGAAGATTATTCTTTTCTAATCACGAAGACGTCCGACCGAAAGCAGAAACAAATTATATTGATATACCAGACACGCCTCCGCATAAGAGCGTAAAAATAACCGTGAGCATAGATGCTCGCGGCTTTGAGGGAAAATCGGAATGCAGATGGATTATGGTAGACAGTGATAACAATGATTGCTTTCCGAACAGCAACATATTCATATTTGTAGTTAGCACAAAAATGGATTATCAGGGACAGACGGAGGTAACACAGTGAGTGAAGTCAACATCGAGAAATGGGTAACAGTGAAAGAAGTTCAGTCATATCTCGGAGTCGGCAGAGAAACAGTCCTCGCTTGGATTGCTAAGCGCAATATGCCTGCCTACAAGGTTGGGAGACTTTGGAAATTCAAATTGTCTGAGGTGGATGAGTGGATTCGTTCAGGTGGGGCGGCTGATGACAACAGCAAAGAATCTGAATAAGCCCCAATAATGTGCAGTATCGCTGATGAAATTTAAATGCGGAAGTGAACTTTATCGCATTGACTGAAAATATATAGGTCAGGAAAGGAAAACAAATATGGACAACCAAGTGCATAATCAAATAGTAAGTTTTATATGGGGGATTGCAGATGACTGTCTGCGTGATGTATATGTGCGCGGCAAATATCGTGATGTCATTCTCCCGATGACGGTTATCCGCCGTCTGGATGCCATGCTGGAAGAAACAAAACCGGCAGTATTGGCTATGAAGAAACAGCTTGATGCAGCAAAAATCGATAACCAGTGGCCTGCGCTGTGTAATGCAGCGGGACAGGCTTTCTGCAATGCATCTCCCTTCCTGCTGAAGGATTTGACCAGTCGCGCCAAAGCGCAGACACTCAAAGCTGACTTCATTGCGTACCTTGATGGTTTTTCTCCCAATGTGCAGGTCATTCTGGATAAGTTCAAATTCCGAAATCAGATTGATACGATGGTGGATGCGGACATTCTCGGTGCAGTCATTGAAAAGTTCACATCCTCTGACATCAACTTGAGTCCGAATCCGATTTATAAGGATGAGGAGCAGACAATCCTTAAGCACCCGGGTCTTGATAACCACGGCATGGGTACCATTTTTGAGGAGCTGATTCGGAAGTTTAATGAAGAAAATAACGAGGAAGCTGGAGAACACTGGACGCCTCGAGATGTTGTCGAACTCATGTCCGATCTTGTGTTCATGCCGATTGCCGATAAAATCAAAGACGCTTCCTATTCCTGTTATGACGGAGCCTGCGGTACCGGTGGTATGCTCACCGTCGCTCAGAATAGACTTTTGACGCTTGCTAAGAGGCGTGGCAAGGAAGTCGCGATCCATCTGTTCGGGCAGGAAATCAATCCGGAAACCTACGCGATCTGCAAAGCGGATATGTTGCTGAAGGGCGATGGTGAAGAGGCCGAGCATATCATGTACGGCTCCACACTTTCTGACGACCAGCACGCATCCCGCCAGTTTGACTTTATGCTTTCAAATCCGCCCTACGGCAAGAGTTGGAAGACCGATGCTGAGAAGATGGGCGGCAAGAAGGAAATTCTCGACACACGCTTCAACACCTATCTGGAAGGTGGCGAAATCATGCCGATGATCCCGCGTACCAGTGATGGCCAGCTCCTGTTCCTACTGAACAATGTATCAAAGATGAAAAAAGACACCGAACTTGGCAGCCGTATAGCTGAAGTACATAACGGCTCCTCCATTTTCACCGGAGACGCCGGAAGTGGAGAAAGCAATGCTCGTAGATACCTGATTGAAAATGATCTTGTAGAAGCAGTTATTGCCTTACCAGAAAATATGTTTTATAACACGGGCATAGGGACATTTATCTGGATTCTTTCAAACAAAAAGGAAGAACGACGCAAAGGAAAAATCCAGCTGATTGATGCCACGGCTATGAAGTCTCCGCTGCGCAAAAATATGGGCAAAAAAAATTGCGAGTTCACACCGGAACTCCGTAAAGAAATTGTGCGCATCTTTATGGAAATGGAAGAAAGTGAAGTTAGCATGATATTCAATAATGAGGAATTTGCCTACTGGTCTATTACAGTGGAGCGTCCCCTTCGGTTGCGTGTATACCTCGACAGAGAAATTCCTGCAGATATTTTCAAAAAAGCAGATGAATTAGCTGCTATTAGAAAAGCTCTTGCTTCTGTTTCAGTAGGAACGCCTACTGATGACTGGACTGCCTTTGCTAAGGAAACGAAGCTGAAAGCGACCCAGCTTAAGAAAATCCGACCATTTATTACAGAGAAAGACCCGACTGCAAAACCAATACATGGTGAGGCAGATACAGAATTACGAGATACGGAGATTGTTCCCTTTTTATATGAGGGCGGAATAGATGCCTTCATGGAACATGAGGTTTTGACATATGCTCCAGATGCGTGGATAGACACTAAGAAAACAACTGTCGGTTATGAAATTAGCTTTTCCAAATATTTCTACAAACCCACACCTGTACGCGATATGAAATCCATTTTGGCAGGGCTGGAAGCGTTGGAGAAATCGTCTGATGGGATGTTATCAGGAATTATGGGAGGGCTATTGAATGAGTACTAATCTCTTTAATCCCTCCGACAAGCGTAGCTATCCTTCCCGATGGCCGCTTTATAGAGGCAAACAATTATTTCGGGTGATTGATGAGCGATCAGAGGAAGGCACAGAAGAACTGCTATCTGTTTCTCATATCACAGGAATAACGCCGCGAAGCCAAAAGAATGTTACCATGTTTCAGGCAGAGTCTCTGGTCGGATATAAGCTGTGCCAGATAGGAGATATTGCTGCAAATACGATGTGGACTTGGCAAGGAGCAATCGGTGTTTCAAATTATGCCGGAGTGGTCAGTCCAGCTTATAATGTGTATCGCCAGAACGGAGAGGTTTATAATCCCCGTTTCCTTGATATGCTTCTGCGGGAGCGAAGGCTGATTGATGTATATCATTCTCTTTCAACGGGAATCAGGCCATCGAGGTTAAGACTCTACCCTGATGTATTTCTGACTATTCGGTTTCCTGTACCACCGAGAGAAGAACAGGATCATATCGTTCGATACTTAGATTGGAAAGTGTCTGAAATAAACAGACTGATTACTACCCACCGAAAAGAAATCGCTCTGCTTAACGAACTGAAAAGTAACATCATTGACAAAGCAACCACAAGAGGCATTGCCTCTTCTGATGTCGTTCACAATAATGATATCCGTTGGGATATTGATTACCCGAAGCATTGGAAAATACAGCGTATTAGGAAATCATTTAGCTTCAGAAAAGGTCTGCCCATAACAAAAGCAAACCTTGAAAAAAGTGGAATTGCCGTCATCAGCTATGGGCAGGTACATTCAAAAAAGAACTCCGGCGTTGGGTTAAACTCGGATTTGATAAGATTTGTAAACAAATCTTATCTGTTGTCAAATCCTTCTTCGCTTGTCGAAAAGGGAGATTTTATATTTGCTGACACTTCTGAAGATGTTGCTGGTTGTGGAAACTGTGTCTATGTTGATTGGGATGACACTATATTTGCGGGATACCACTCTATCATCGCTCATCCTAACGGGACAAGTAATAACAAGTACCTTGCATACTTGTTTAAATCTCCAACTTGGCGATATCAAATCCGTAAGAAAGTTAACGGAGTTAAGGTTTACAGTATCACTCAAAGAATGCTGAAAGATGCCTTTATTTTAGTACCACCCCTTAATGAGCAGGAGTCTATAGTTGCCTATCTTGATAGCATATGTATGAAAATTGACATTTTGATCGAGAAAACAAACCGAAAAATCACAGATTTGCAAGAACTGCGGACTCGTCTCATAGGGGATGCCGTTACAGGCAAAATCGATGTGCGTGGCATCGAGATACCCAATTACGAATATGTCGCAGATGAGGCTGACACTGAATCGGACGAGGATGTCGATGGGGAAGAAATTGACGAACGGGAGGATTGACAATGGCTTTTACCAACACAAAGGAAAACGGCCTTGAATCCTTAATTGTGAAATGGCTGGTTGAACAGAACGGGTATGAGGAAGGAACAAACGCCGACTATAATAAAGAATACGCAGTCGACGAAACACGTCTGTTCCGGTTCCTACAGGACACGCAGCCGAAGGAAATGGATAAGCTGGGCGTGTTTACCTCGGACACTAAGAAGCGCCAGTTTCTGAACCGGTTGTCTGGAGAAATCGCCAAGCGTGGCATCATTGATGTGCTTCGCAATGGTGTGAAGGTCTACCCGGCAGACCTCATCATGTTCTATCTGACGCCGACCGAGAATAACCAGCAAGCCAGAATCATGTATGAGAAGAATATCTTCAGCGTGACGAGGCAGCTACGCTATTCGCAGGATGCCGGGAAGTTGGCTCTGGATGTTTGTCTATTTATCAACGGACTTCCGGTCATCACGATGGAGCTGAAGAACCAGCTCACAAAGCAGAACACAGAAAATGCTGTGCGCCAGTATAAGGAAGACCGGGACTTCCATGACCTCCTGTTCTCTTTCAAGCGTTGTATGGTTCATTTTGCTGTGGACGACGCTACGATTCAGTTCTGCACGAAACTGGCCGGAAAAGACAGCTGGTTCCTGCCGTTCAATAAGGGTTACAACGACGGTGCAGGCAATCCGCCAAATCCGAACGGCCTTATGACGGACTATCTCTGGAAGGACATTCTTACCAAGAGAAAGCTGTCTCGCATTATTGAAAACTACGCACAGGTTGTCGAAGAGGTAGACGAGGATACTAAAAAGAAGTCTGTCAAGCAGATCTGGCCGCGTTACCATCAGCTCGACTGCGTGGAGAAACTGCTGGCAGATGTGCAGGAAAATGGTGTTGGAAAGCGTTATTTAATCCAGCACAGCGCCGGAAGCGGAAAGTCAAACTCGATAGCGTGGCTTGCACATCAGCTGATCGGTCTTGAGAAAGATGGCCATCCCATGATTGACTCTGTTCTTGTGGTTACCGACCGCCGTATTCTGGATAAGCAGATCCGTAATACAATCAAGCAGTTCATGCAGGTCAAGAATACGGTCGTCTGGGCGGAGCATTCCGGCGATCTACGCAAAGCCATACAGGATGGCAAGCGCATCATTATATCTACGATTGAAAAGTTCCCGTACATTATCTCCGAGATCGGGCAGGAACATAAAAATAACAAGTTTGCCATTATCATTGACGAGGCGCATTCTGGCCAGAGCGGGCGTAACTCTGCCAATATGAATCTGGCACTTTCCGGGCTTGCTACAGACGATGAAGCGGATAATGAAGACAAAATCAATGCCATGATGGAGGGACGTAAGCTCGTCTCTTCTGCCAGCTACTTTGCCTTCACAGCCACACCGAAGAATAAGACCGAGGAGATGTTTGGTGTTCCCTATGAAGAGGACGGAGAAATCAAGCATCGCCCATTCCATGTCTACACCATGAAGCAGGCTATTCAGGAAGGCTTCATTCTGGATGTGCTCCGCAACTATACAACCATTGACAGCTGGTACAAGCTCATGAAGACGGTCGAGGATGATCCGATGTTTGATAAGAAGCGTGCGCAGAAAAAACTGCGTGCCTTCGTCGAGGGCAATCCTGACGTTATCGCAAAGAAGGCTGCTATGATGGTGGAGCATTTCCACGAGCAGGTTATTGCCAAGAAGAAGCTGGGCGGCAAGGCTCGTGCGATGGTGGTTACGGCCAGCATTCCGAGATGTATCGAATACTACTATGCGATCAACAAGTGTCTCGCAGACAGGCATAGTCCGTATAAGACAATTGTGGCCTTTTCCGGTGAGCATAAATATAACGGTCAGGAACCTGCGCTTACATCGGCTGCGATGAACGGATTTCCAGATGCAAAGATTCCGAAGGAGTTTAAGAAGGAACCGTATAGGATTTTGATTGTGGCGGATATGTTCCAGACGGGGTTTGATGAGCCGCTGCTGCAGACGATGTATGTGGACAAGCCGCTCTATGATATTGCTGCGGTGCAGACTCTTTCTCGTCTCAACAGAGCTTGTCCCGGAAAGGATGAGGTCTATGTTCTGGACTTTGCCAATAAAACATCCACCATTGAAGATGCCTTCCAGAAATTCTACAGGACTACGATTCTTTCTGGCGAGACTGATCCGAATAAGCTCTATGACCTTATAACGCTGATGGAAAGCTATCAAGTTTACGATGACAGCGATATTGAAACGCTGGTTGATCTATTCCTGGGTGGTGCGGAGCGTGATCGGCTTGATCCAATTCTGGATGCCTGTGCGGCTGTTTACAAGCAGCTGGAGCTAGATGACCAGATTAAGTTCAAGAGCGCCGCTAAGTCCTTTGTGCGTACATATGGCTTTCTCGGAGCAATCCTGCCTTACGGAAATATTGACTGGGAGAAGCTATCAATCTTCTTAAATCTGCTGATTCCAAAGCTGCCCTCGCCGCGTGATGAGGACTTTTCGGAAGGCATTCTTCAGACCATTGACCTGAGCAGCTATCGTAATGAGGCACAGGAGGCTATCGCAATTAAGCTGGAGGATGCAGATGCGGAGATTGCACCCGTACCTGCAGGCAAAGTTGGCCACATTGTTGAGCCGGAGATGGATTTGCTTTCTAAGATCATCATGGATTTCAACGACATGTTTGGAAACATCAACTGGAATGATACGGATAACGTGCAGCGTCAGATTCTAGCTATTCCAGAAATGGTCTCCAAGGACAAGAAGTATCAGAACGCCATGAGAAATTCTGATGAACAAGAAGCACGTACAGAAAGTGAACGTGCTTTGCAACAGGTCATGTTCTCTATTATGGCGGACAACATGGAGCTATTCAAACAGTTTCAGGATAATCCTTCCTTTAAGAAGTGGCTATCGGATATGGTTTTCAATTTGACATACGAACCGAAGACTGATAAGGACGCAAAAATCGTGGACTACGCTCAGCATTAGACTCCTGTGGGTGTGGTGACAGAGGATGCCCTGTATGGCGGTCAACGCAAATAGGTGAAAAGGAGGCAGTTGTATGCTGAATAAAACAATAAAAGGCAGTGATTTTGACAACATCTTCACTGAGGTTATCCATTCGGAATCTCTCGGATTGATTAACCCAGAACAACTGCGCCTTTTTCACCTCAATGTCATGAATAATGAGTTTGTTTCGGATGATTTGCAAGCATTCATCCGAAAAAATGTAGGGAGATATGTGTTCTCAAGAGCAAAGCTGGAGCAGTTTAAGATAAATGATGACTTGGAGAGCATTGGCCTTGAGGCTATGGCAGTCATGCAAAAAAATGGACGCCCCGGACAGCAGAACACAGGGAATTCACTGGGGGAAATCCTGCTGTATGCGTTCCTGGAACAGATACTGGATGCACCCAAAATCATGAGCAAGGTCGAGTTGTTTTCAACAACGAATACCCAAAGCAGCAAATGTGATGGTATTCACCTGCTTTCACTCGGAGGATATGGTCAGCCATATTATCAGCTTGTTTTTGGTTCATCCAGTGTAGTAGGTGATATGCGAGATGCCATTGACCAGGCATTTGATGCCATAATGGACATTGAGCAGACAAACAAAAACCGGCTTCAGCTTTTAGAACCGTCAAGTCTCGATAGAGACTTTGATCCGGAAACGGCACAGCAAATCAAGGATGTTGTTTTTCCAAAAAAAGGTTCTAGTGTCGTTAGAGATACAGCCTATGGTGTGTTCATAGGATATACTCTTGGGCTTAACCCTGCCAGTTATTCGACGATGCAATACAAAAATGCGTTGAACCATAAGATGAATACCGATATAAAAAATCATGCCGCATACATTGCCCGGCAAATCAACAATTGTGGGCTTGGGACACATTCATTTTATTTTTATATCTTACCATTGAATGACGCTGACAAGGATAAGTCAGAAATCATGGAGAAAGCCATGCGGGGAGGTGTGATGCCATGAGCGATAACAAAGTTGCAACCATCCACCTTGGTGATGTCATATATGCAGATATTGACAGCAATGAATATCTGAGAGAAATACACGACAATCTCTTATACAATTATGCTGCGAAGATGCTTAACATATTTGATCAGACATCAAGACCCGTGGATAAAATCGATGCCCTTCGATTTGCAGATTTGCTGTCAAAATCAACGCATTCGACAAACAGCGACCAGCACAAGATGTGGGCACAGGAAATTATCACGCTTTTGTGCAGCATTTATCCTGATGCCCCTGCCGTAAGCTATTATGCTGGTTCTGTTTTAACCAGTACAGGAAATTACCAAGGACGGAATCTTGTAGCGAAAGACTACCAGAGTGGAGCCGTGCTTGACCGTATGTATTCGGAATATTCCAAGGAACTGCTGACGATTCCGGCTATGCCTGAGTTTCAGTTCCTCCGCGCTCAAAAGCAGGTGTACGACCATCTTACTGATCAATATTTTAGTTATTCTGGTCCGACATCAATGGGAAAATCCTTCATTATGAGGATGTTTCTTAAAGCGCAGGTCGAGTCTGGTGTAGAGAAAAATTTTGCATTGATTGTTCCTACCAAGGCACTTATTAACGAAGTTACAAGCAAAATAATCAACGATCTCAAAGAAAATCTTAAGAAATACAATTACAGGCTTGTTACCTCCGCAGGTGCTCTTGTTTTGAAGGAACAACATAATTTTATATTTGTACTGACACCAGAGCGCCTTTTGTACCTATTGATAAGCAATCCCGATTTAGAACTGCATTACCTTTTTGTGGATGAGGCACACAAGCTGTCTGAGGTGGATAGCCGCGGTCCTTTTTACTATAAGGTTATAGATAAACTGGTTGAGCGAAAGAATAAGCCTCATGTTATCTTTGCTTCGCCCAATATTCCAAACCCGGAAATATATTTAAGAAGCATACCGGACATAGAAACACCTGAAAAATGGAAACTGGCGTCTTCTTTTTCTCCTGTGACACAGTTTAAGTTTCTTATTAGTTTTAGGCAACGTTCGATCAGTATGTTTAACGACTATTCGAGGACGCTGACGAAGATTGCACAGTTCACCGGAGAAATTAGCCTCGACACAATTCTTCCGCTTGTAAGCAGAGACTCTGACGGGAGAATTAAGCAGAATATTGTATATTGCAGTTCCATTGCACAGGCAGTAAACCTTGCCCGCAGCTATGTAAATAAAATTCCTACAGTAACGGTTAATCAGGATATTTGGACTCTTTCCAAGGAGATAAAGCAGGAGGTCCATGGCGATTATTTCCTTGCTGAATTGATCACAAAAGGCGTTGCGTATCATATTGGATATCTCCCGTCTACTATCCGAATGAGAATTGAAGAACTATTTCGCAGCGGTGCCATTACTACAATCTTCTGCACCAGTACTCTTGTGGAGGGAGTCAATATGCCAGCGGATAACCTCTTTATCACAAGTTACAAAAAGGGTTATGCCTATATGGATGCAGTTGATTTCCGTAATCTGATTGGACGTGTAGGCAGGATTGAATACAACCTTTATGGGAATGTATTTCTTGTCAGTATGAACGACAAGGTCAAGGAGGAAAAGTTCGAAGAACTACTTAAAGAGAAGATTCCAGAACAGAAACTGTCCATCGAGTCAGGCTTGACCAATGCGCAGAAAAAATCGGTCGTAAAGGCATTGGTTAACGGGAAAATAGAGTTTGATAAGCACCCCCACAATCAGCCGGAAGAATCCTATACGCTGATGCGTAAGTTCGCTTTGATACTCTTGCGTGATATTACAAAAGGTCGAGACAGCCTTGTCCACAGGGAGTTTGCACCATTCCTTACAGAAACCGATGAGGAAAAGATAAAGGCAAACTTTACACAAAAACCTGCAACGCCCGATGATGATATTAATGTGTCAGTTGATCAGACAGAGAACCTTTCCAGTGCAATCGCACGAGGGATGTCTTATCCGGCCCTAGACATTAATGGGAACGTTGACTACAACGAATTAATGAACTTCCTCGAGCGAATGTGCCGCGTTTTCAAATGGGAAAAGTATGAACGGCAGACACTTGGAAGAGTAAGCAAGAAAACAGGAAAGCACGGAATGCTTCGTTGGTATGCTGTTATATTGATTCAATGGATTCAGGGAATGGGTCTTAGTAACATCATGAACAAAGCAATTGAATACAAGAGGAACGACAGTGAGGCTACAGTAAGAATCGATGGAAAACCAGTAAAATATGACGATTCCCGTGAGCACAGAAACGTTGTTATTGCGGACACCTTGGATGTTATTGAAAATGTGATCCTTTTCAGCATTTCCAATTATTTTCTGAGATTTTCAAACGAGTACAAGAGATTTCATAAGGTGGAAAGCTTCAAGAACGATTGGTATGAGTATGTTGAATACGGTACAACCAATCCTTTGACCATATTGCTGCAGAGAAGTGGTTTCTCCCGTGAAACATCGACTTATATTCGACAGCATCGTAGAGAGTATGTTGTGATGGCAGAAGACGGAGGCGTAAAATTGCGCCGCACGCTGTTACAAAGCAGAAATCTCGGAGCCGCCCGCGAGTCAGCTGACATTCAGTACAATATGCCGGAAATTTTTGTCGATTAATGACGTGCGCATGGCATACAGAAAATCAATCGAGTTACCAATATCTGTTAGCAGAGCAATCGAAGCCCACAATCACATCCTATGTGGAACCTGCGATGTGTGAAGAACCCTGTATAGGGAAATTAAAAGGAATCTCTCTCGCCAAGATTGTACTGGCAAGCAATGCCCCTGGATAGCCATTCGGCTTCCGGTGCTGCTTGTTGAGGGTATCCCCCAAGCCCCCTTGAACACAGAATTTCATTCTGTGGCTGTGCGTTCTCCGAACGCTTTGAAGGGTACGACAAAACGCCGACCCCTTTAAGATACTCTGGAACAAAT